>MLJW01000030.1_pt1 | contig 205645 bp, 203 predicted proteins | sample 888231 | NCBI WGS metagenome assembly MLJW01 (sample SAMN05788063, study PRJNA343431) | mine drainage metagenome | isolation source: sample collected from the inflow into an acid mine drainage treatment plant... | place: Germany: Lusatia, lignite mining district | reverse complement strand
AGTTTCATGGTGATCATCTCCTTGGTTTCTCCATTCCGAAAATCGGAATGGAGGAGGTTAATCACCTGGGTAATTTTCAGCGCGCAGAGGCTATGTTTTCTGGGTAATATTCATCGCGTACCAACACCCATCGCTCCATCGGTGGCAATGCCCGTGCCGTGTTCGAGTATTTCGTCGGCTACAAACTCGGCCTCACCGCAACTCCGCGCGATTACCTGAAGAAGTTCGACGCAAGCAAACCAACCAGCCGCGACCCGCGCGAACTAGAGCGTCGCTTGTTGCTCGACACCTACCGCACTTTCGGTTGCGAAACCGGCCAACCTACTTTTAGGTACTCATTGCTTGATGGTGTACGTGATGAATTTCTCATCAATCCGGTCGTGGTCGACGCACGCACTGATGTCACAACACAATTGCTATCCGACAAAGGCTATGCGGTTGCTGCATCTAGCCCAGACGGCCAAGCAGCCGAAGAGACTTTCTTTCAAAGGGATTTCGAAAAGAAGTTCTTTTCCACGGCCACTAATCAACTTTTCTGCGAAACCTTTCTAAAGAATGGGTTGCGCGACCCGATCAGCCACGAATTCGGCAAGTCAATAGTCTTTGCAGTAAGTCAGAACCATGCGGCCAAGCTCGTGCAAATTCTCAACGATTTGGCGGATGCAATGTATCCTGGTAAATACCAATCCGATTTTGCCGTGCAAGTCACCTCGCTAATTCCTGATGCCCAGCAATTCACCATCAACTTCACCAACAACAACCTGCTCGGATCGACCAACTTTCTCGACAGCTACAAGACCAGTAAAGCGCGCGTCTGCGTTACCGTAGGCATGATGACTACTGGCTACGATTGCCCGGACATTCTCAATCTTGCGTTGATGCGCCCAGTTTTCATTCCTTCTGAATTTGTACAGATCAAAGGCCGTGGAACACGTAAACACAACTTCCTAACCGAGTTGCATGACAAAGTGCTCAAGGAACAGATTGGCAAGCAAGACAAGACGCAGTACAAACTGTTCGACTTCTTTGCCGTCTGCGAATACTTCGAGGAAAAATTCAACTACGACGAGGTTCTCAAGTTGCCGCGTCCCAGCGAGCGGGAAGACACACCGCTGCCGCCCCCACCCGAACCTATTGATCAATACGAACACCAAGGTACCGATGCGCTGAAACTACTTGCCGAGCAAGCAATAGGCACGCAAGGCATGAAAATCGACCGCATGTTCTTCGAAGGATTCGAGAACACTGTCAAGGCCGACCCAGTGTTGCAACGGCAAGTTGACAACGAACAGTGGGATCAGGCTATTGAATACGTCACCACGCAGTTGTTCGACAAGCCATCCGAGTTTTACAACCTGGACAAGCTGCGCCGTGCCGCCGGCGTAGATCGCCGACTGACCTTGCGCGAAATACTGGAAAAGATTTTCGGCCTCATTCCCTACTTCAAGAACAAAGACGAACTGCTCGAAGATGAATTCCAGAAATTCCTGCTCGACCAGTCTGCCGATGCATTAAGTAAACACTCCGATGCCATCGTCTCCCTCAAATACTTCTTCAAGGCTTACACCACAGATAGCCGCCTGCGCGACATCATCGAAAACAAACGCCTCACCGAACTCAATGTAAATCCAGCCTTCAGTATGGCCGACTTTAAAGCCGTACCAAAGGAATGGCGAGACCGAATTCCCGAGTACGTCAAAGACTACGTACCCCTAAATCAATTCATGTAATGGAAAGCAACAACCAATATGCTCGACTCTGAAACAAAACGCCATATCGACTTCTGCCGCGACATACTCGTCGGAAAAGTACCCGACCCGAAATCGCAAGTCGAACAAATCACCATCGCACTGATTTACAAATTCATGGACGACATGGATGCCGAGGCCGAAGAACTGGGTGGCAAGCGCAGTTTCTTTGCCGGGGAATATGCAAAATACGGCTGGGCAAAACTGATGGCTCCCAACATGGGCGGCTTTGATGTGCTGGCATTGTATTCCGAAGCCATCGGCAAGATGAACGAAAATCCCGGCATCCCAACCCTGTTCCGCGATATTTTCAAAAATGCCTACCTGCCGTACCGTGATCCAGAAACCCTGCGCAGCTTTTTGAAAGAGATCAACTACTTCACCTACGACCACTCGGAAAAACTCGGTGATGCGTTTGAATATCTGCTCTCCGTGCTCGGTAGCCAGGGCGACGCTGGACAATTCCGCACCCCGCGCCATATCATCGACTTCATGGTTGAAATTGTTGACCCGCAAAAAGGCGAAAGAATACTCGACCCCGCCTGCGGCACCGCAGGTTTCCTTATTTCGGCGTGGAAGCACATCCTCAACCACAACACCAAGAAGAACCTGGGCGACCAGCTCACCCCGGAACAACGTGCCTACATCGCCGCCAACGTACACGGCTACGACATCTCTCCCGACATGGTGCGTCTTTCGCTGGTCAACCTCTACTTACATGGCTTCACCGATCCGCATGTCGTCGAATACGACACGCTCACCAGCGAAGAAAAATGGAACGAGACAGCGGATGTGATTCTAGCCAACCCACCGTTCATGTCTCCGAAAGGTGGTATCAAGCCGCACAAGCGTTTCAGCGTACAAGCCACGCGCAGCGAAGTGCTGTTTGTCGATTACATCGCCGAGCACCTCTCGCCCAATGGCCGCGCCGCCATCATCGTGCCGGAAGGCATCATTTTTCAGAGCGGGACGGCATACAAGCAACTACGCCAAATGTTGGTAAAGAATTCGCTAGTCGCGGTGATCTCGCTTCCCGCCGGCGTGTTCAACCCATACAGCGGCGTGAAGACCTCGATATTGTTGTTGGACAAATGGCTAGCGAAGCGCACCTGCGAAGTGCTGTTTGTAAAAGTGAAAAACGACGGCTTCAACTTGGGCGCACAACGTCGAGCGATGGAGGGCAGCGGTCTGCCTGACGCCGCAGCCGCTTACTTGGCCTTCCGTCATTCCCAAGAAGATGCGAGCCCTGTGGCTTTTGATTCCAATCAATTCACCAATGCACATCTGGTTGAAAAAACACGGATTGGAGAGAACGGGGAATGGAATTTGAGTGGGGATCGTTTTCGTGTAACTGAAAATACAGATACCACGCACCCATTGATCGAGCTTGGTGACACGACCGTATTTCAAATCGAAAGTGGCGGCACGCCAAAATCTACGGAGAAGTCATACTGGGGAGGTGGAATTCATTGGGCCACACTCGTTGATCTACCTCAATCCAACTACATCACACAAATTTCAAGAACCGAGCGAACGATTAGCGAAGCAGGTCTGAAAGATTCTGCAGCCAAAGTTTTGCCGCCCGGCACTGTAATCGTTTCGAGTCGTGCAACAATTGGTCGCGTTGGCATCGCACGTGTTCCAATGGCGACGAACCAAGGTTTCAAAAATATCGTTATTCGTGACGATACAAGAGCATTGCCAGAATTCGTTGCCCACATGATGAAACGACTCGTACCGCAAATGGAGTCAATGGCAACCGGAGGAACATTCAAAGAGATATCCAAGAGTACGATAGCCACCCTCAAAATCCCTCTTCCTCCCATCGGTATCCAGCAAGAAATTGTCGCGGAGATCGAAGGCTGTCAGAAGATCATAGACGGTGCGCGGCAGGTCGTCGAAAACTACCAGCCTCGCATCGACGTGCAGCCGGATTGGCCAATTGTGTCTCTCGGCGAAGTTGTAATCACAGGTAGTGGTGGCACACCATCAAAACAAGAACCCGGCTACTGGAAAGGTAATATCCCTTGGGTATCGCCGAAAGATATGAAGGTCGATTTTTTGGAGGATACAGAAGATCATATTTCGGAAACTGCGCTTTCCGGCAGCGCCACCAAGCTCGTGCCAAGCGGGACTCTGCTATGTGTTGTTAGGTCAGGCATTTTGCAACATACGTTTCCGGTTGCTCTTACAACACGCCCAATGGCGTTTAATCAGGATATTGTTGCGATTCAATCGAGAGGCGACAAACTTGACATCCGTTACTTGTTTTACATTTTCAAGGCCAAGGGAAACGAGATTCTGGTGGCAGGCATCAAGCCCGGGGTCACTGTTCAGAGCTTTCATAGTGGATTCTTCAAGGCTTATCAATTACCACTCCCCGACCTCGAAACTCAGCGCACCATCGTCGCCGAAATCGAAGCCGAGCAAGCCTTGGTTAATGCCAACCATCAATTGATCGCACGCTTCGAAGCAAAGATTCAAACCACCATCAACCGCATATGGGGGAATGATGCGGTTTGATGAATTTGATCAATACTCCGAAAACATGCTGATGGCTCAGTATGATGTTTCGGACATTATTAGCCACGAGCTTATGAAGGGGGAGGTTCGGGAAGACTTCCTCATTTCCACATTGGAATCCTGCTCTGAACCGAAACCCTGTCTTGTAAAGGGCACTGTTTCAGACGGCGAAACTGATGCCGGTCAGCTCGACATCATTCTCTGCCGCTCTGGATCACACATAAGAAGACTTGGTGGCCAGTGCTACATCGAGAAAAATGATTCGCTCTGCGTCATCGAAGTAAAAGGTAATTGCACAGGCCGAGACCTGGCGAAAGCCGAAGAGAAAGCACAGACCATCAAGGCAATGAGAGGGGAAAGTAGCCCACTTTATGGCGTTGTTTGTTACAAAGTTGATCTCAATTTGAAGACTATTCTTAAACGCTTTGGCTTCTCTTTCGATAGCGCAACAAACACCTTTTTTGACAATGCCACCATCCCGAACGAAGCCGAAGCTAATTGGCTGTCGCTAAACTACCCAAGTTTGGATTTTTTTGTTTCTCTTGAAGAGGACAAGAAAATATATTTAAGCAAATATGAGTTACGGGAAGGAGTATCACGCTTCGCACGAATTACCACTTACCCGCTAATTAAGAATTTGTTCAGTTTAGTAAGAAGCCTTAACCGGCAGGCTAGTACATAGTTAGGCCATTTAGTAGTCGCATCAGGGAGAAATGATGAAGAAGAAAGCCGACAACCTGGTAACCGAATTCTTCGAGAAGATTTCGTGGAAGATTCTGGAGGAATATCCCCAGATCATCAATGAAATGATCAAGAGCAAGGCAGGGTTGTACGCTCTATATCACGGGGACAAGCTTTACTATGTCGGTCTGACCATGAATCTGAAGGGTAGATTGAAAACGCACCTCAAAGATCGACATACAGGGCTTTGGGATCGCTTCAGTGTTTACCTGGTTACTGAAGATCATCACATCAAACCGCTGGAATCATTGGTACTCAGAATAGTGAATCCGAAAGGAAACCACGTTCAAGGCCAATTGCCCGGCGCCAGCAACCTGGGCAGAGCTATCAGTAAGCACATGAGCGAAACTGATGCCAACAACAGAGCCAAGCTGCTCGGCGGGAGTGCGGTTACCCGACGCATTAAAGCCAAGGCGACTTCCAAAGGCACACTTGGTTTGAAAGGTGTAGTTGAGCACCGCTACATACTCAGGGCGACATACAAAGATAAACAATATCGCGCAACACTGCGCAAAGATGGACTCATCAGCTTCAACTCCAAACAATATGAATCACCCACTGCTGCTGCGAAAATGATTATTAAAGGCAGGGCTGTGAACGGCTGGGTATTTTGGAAGTATCAAAACGACGCAGGCGAGTGGGTGCCCTTGTCACGTTTGCGCAAATAGGGCTGGCGGCACATGTCGCAAAGTGCCCAGATCGTTGTTGGTGTCGATGTTGGCGGCAAGCGCAAAGGTTTTCATGCGGTAGCGCTGCGCGGGAATTTTTGCATAGACAAACTCTCCACTCCCTCCGCATCTGCAATCGTTGACTGGTGCCAGCAAAAGCGTGCTGTAGCCGTCGGTGTTGACGCACCATGCCAATGGAGCCTGACCGGACGGGCGCGCCCCGCCGAACGCGCTTTGATGCATGAGGGTATCTGGTGTTTCGCCACTCCAACGCAGAAAATGGCAGAGGATCATCCAAAGGATAACTATGGCTGGATGCTTGCCGGCGCCGAACTGTTCAGCCTTTTGAGAGCGCATTACCACTTGTTCGATGCTCAGCCTGTAGATTCGAACCCCGTGTGTTTCGAGACATTCCCTCAGGCGGTGGCATGTGCACTGGCCGGGAAGATTATTTCCGCAAAGAGAAAGAGCTCAGTGCGGCGCAAGATATTAAGCGATATGGGGATTGCTACGACCATACTTCCCAATATTGATTTTGTTGATGCCGCGCTGTGTGCGGTTACAGCTCAATCGTTGCTTGATGGTAACTGCCATAACTACGGAGATAGATCGGAGGGATTTATCGTTGTTCCAAAAATATCAAGGTAGCATCGACTTACCCTAGTCATCATTCGTTTGATGTGTGCTTTCCTTGCGGGGATTTGACTGTGATATTTCATTTAAGGCAGTCGAAAACTTAGATATCCCAATTCGGATCAGCTTTTCCACTTCATCCCGAGAAGCTCCATTGGATTGGCATGCTGCGTCGAGAGACATACCGGCCTGAAAGTCCAAGACAGCCCTCGCGGTCGTATTCATATTCACCAATCCAAGACCTGGGAGACCTGCAGCAATTAGTTGGTGACGCAGATAAGAAGGACTGATCGCTAACGCTTGTCCAATGCTTTTGTAGCTCCCTCCATGTTCAACATATAACTTAAACATTTCGGTACTGCTCCAATAGTCTTTGCCAAAACTTCGCTGCACTTTACGCTCAGTTGGCAGCCCCTCAATATCTCCTTGCCAGTAATTCAATGCCTCCTCAGTTGAATCGAAAAGCGAAGCGAGTGCCAGCACATAACTTGTGCCTGCAGTCACTCCAACAGTTACGTTATCAATGGGATAGAAAAACTCCGTTGACGAGTGCTTATCGATATCGGGATAGAGAGTTCTCAGCCAATATTTTGGCACCTGTTCCAGCAGCCTGTCGGTCAGCGTTGCCCGCTTTCCTTGTATACAAACACGCAAATTATGCTTCTTTGCCTGTTCGGCAATACGAAACTGTGCATGAATATCTGACGTGCTCACTTCTGCGTTCAGAAACGCGATGGCAATGCTTGCGTAGCGCTGGACTATCGGATTTGCAGATATTTCTGCAAATTCCGGTTCAGAAAATTCAAAGATCGCATCCATCTCAGGAAAAGGCATTACGTCGAACGCCTTCGTTCCTTCAGGACTGTTAGCTAGCTGGCAACCATGTTTTACGCACCCGGGAATTCCAGGTAATTGATGAGATCGACGCCAGTAGGCGAAACCTCGGGGAGAGGCTTCATCTTCCTTGATGCACTCAGGGCAAAAGATCGCCATAGATTGGCGCCAGCTCCTGGTCCCGAAATAGCCTATGGTCTCAACGCTGTAAGTGTCACGCTGACCAGCGTCACCCTCACGCAAAACTGTTCGATAGAAAGGGAGCAAACTGTGTTTCCGGGCAAAGTACTCAAGCGAAACGCCTGCAGCAAGCGCCAGAGTGGCTGAATCAGAATATGCGTCTGGAGTCGTTCCAGGAGGATGCACTGATGTGCGCAATGCCTCCATGAACTTCAGTACTGATGAATATTGATTTAAAGCCCGAAGTCTCCCCCTGTAGCCCCGAGAAAACTCATCATCCAGAATTTTAGATGTCAGCAATCGTCTCTTACCCGGACAGACGTTATTCCAAAATCATTTGGGGAAATATTTCTTCTTGTGCAAGTAAATTAGCGTACCGAGAAATCCTATTAACCAAACCCATAGCAATACCAACACAACGTTACTACCCATTATTTATCTCCATATTTCCAATTAATCAGGGCATCCAATTAGTCCAATTGAGACTGCTCGGCTTATTCCGACAGACTTTATTCTCGTCCGACGGACTTTATTCCTCGCCATCAACGTTACCAACCTGATTCCCGCTCCGGCGTGGCGGTGATCTTGTGGATACTCAGGTCGGCACCGTTGAATTCCTCTTCCTGATTAAGGCGGATGCCAATGGTGTTTTTCAGCAGGCCATAGACGGCAAAGCCGCCGATCAATGCGATGGCGATGCCCAGCAGTGTGCCGATAAGTTGCGACACGATGCTTATCCCACCAATCCCCCCCAGCGCTTTTGCGCCGAAGATTCCTGCGGCAATGCCGCCCCATGCGCCGCACAGTCCATGCAGAGGCCAGACACCGAGTACGTCGTCGATCTTCCAGCGGTTCTGTGTGAGAGTGAACATCCAGACGAAGAGTCCGCCTGCCACACCGCCAGTGATTAAGGCACCAAGGGGATGCATCAAATCGGAACCGGCACAGACTGCCACGAGCCCGGCTAGCGGACCGTTATGCACAAAGCCAGGGTCGTTTCTGCCAGCCCACAAGGCGACCAGTGTGCCGCCAACCATTGCCATCAATGAATTTACTGCGACCAGGCCGCTGATCTTGTCTATGGTCTGCGCCGACATGACATTGAAACCGAACCAGCCGACTGTGAGCACCCATGCACCGAGCGCCAGAAAGGGAATGCTGGAAGGGGGATGAGCGGAGATGCGACCGTCCTTGTTGTAACGCCCATGGCGCGAACCGAGCATCAGAACGGCCGCCAAGCCTAACCAGCCGCCTACCGCATGCACGACCACCGAGCCTGCGAAGTCGTGAAACTCGGCACCGAAATGTACGTTCAGCCAATCCTGAATGCCGAAACGATGGTTCCAGGCAATGCCCTCGAAGAAGGGATAGACGAAGCCGACCAGCACGAAAGTCGCGGCAAGCATGGGATTGAAACGTGCCCGCTCCGCCACGCCGCCGGAAACGATGGCGGGAATCGCCGCTGCGAACGTGAGCAGGAAGAAGAACTTGACCAGTTCATACCCATTCTTCTGGGCCAATTCCTCCGCACCCGAAAAGAAATTGACACCGTAAGCAATGCTGTAACCGATAAAAAAATAGGCAAGCGTGGAAATGGCAAAATCGGAAAGTATCTTCACCAATGCGTTGACTTGGTTTTTTTTCCGTACGGTACCGAGTTCCAGAAATGCGAACCCGGCATGCATCGCAAGCACCATTATGGCGCCCAATAAAATGAACAATGCATCAGTTCCGACCTTCAGGTTTTCCATATCATCTCCTAATTAGTGCAATCCGGCGGAACGCATGCAAGCACCATGCCAGATAAAACATACATTGATTTATCTGATAATTTTATTTTTCATCGGATATTTAAGAGCGGGCAATTCTCCAATATGGTGCATTTGCATAACTAGCGCACCAGAATGATGCCTTATTTAGGTGCAGGCCAGCCCGAACTTAATACTTTCTCCAGCCAGAACAGGCCGACGATGGTCTTGCTGTCTGTGATCTTGCCCAGACGTATCCACTCAATGGCTTGATCCAGTGCAAGCTCGAACACTTCAAGGAATTCTCCATCGTCCAGCTTTCTCCCCACATGCTTCAATCCGCGCGCAAGGAAGTACTCCATACGTTCGTCGGAATATCCGATGCACGGCCAGGCTGTGGTGAGATGTATCCATTCGCCAGCCACGTAGCCGGTCTCTTCCAGCAGTTCGCGCTGTGCGGTGACCAGAATGTCTTCGCCGTCGTCGATCTTGCCGGCCGGCAGCTCGATGAATTCGCGATGAAGGGGATAGCGGAACTGCCGCTCCATCACCAGATTGCCGTTGTCCAGCATGGCAAGCATCGCGACTGCACCGGGATGGGTGATGTACTCGCGCGTGCTCGTGCTTCCATCGGGCAACAACACAGTATCCTTGAGCACTTCGATGAAGCCGCCGTCGTACATCACTTGGCTATCGAGTCGTTTTTCGGTCAGATCCATATTCATTCTCCTGAAACGAACACTCCCGCCTTGGCGGGAGTGTTCGTTCAAAACCAGCCTTCAGTCAGTGCAGCAACGATTGTTGCACCGAAACGGCGCACACGGACATCAGCGTATTGGGCAGCAGGCCAAGCGCCAGGACTGCCAGTCCGTTGATGGAAATGAGCAGGCTGCTGTCCGGCTGGATGTAGAGCTTTTCGTGGCTCTCCGGCGCATCGAAATACATCAGCTTGACGATGCGCAGGTAGTAGAAGGCTCCGATCAGGGAGAACAGCACAGCCATCACCACCAGCGGCAGATGCCCCGTCTGGACCGCCGCGTTCAGCACGGAGAACTTGGCATAGAATCCGACAGTCGGTGGCACACCTGCCATGGAGAACATCAGCAGCAGCATCATGAATGCCAGCCACGGACTGCGCTGATTGAGCCCCTTGAAGTCGTTCAGGTTGTCCGCTTCGAATCCTTCGCGGGACAACAGCATGATCATGCCGAATCCCCCCAGGCTCATCAGCACGTAGACCACGGCATAGAACATGGAGGAGCCGTAGCCTTCAACCGTTCCGCTCAACACGCCAATGAGCAGGAAGCCCATATGGGCGATGGTCGAATAAGCGAACATGCGTTTGAGGTTGGTCTGCGCGATCGCGGTGATGTTGCCCACGGCCATCGACAGCACGGACAGAATCATCAACATCCCCGACCAGTCGATCATCAGCGGCTGCAGGGCTTCCACCAGAAGGCGCATGACAAAGGCGAAGGCCGCCAGCTTGGGGGCGGAGCCGATGAACATGGTCATCGCGGTGGGCGCGCCCTGATACACGTCGGGCACCCACATATGGAACGGGACGGCGCCAAGCTTGAACGCCAGCCCCGCCACGATGAAGGCCAGGCCGAACACCAGCAGCGGCTTGTTCGCCGTGCCTTGATGGATGACTTCGGCGATGCGGTTCACGTCCAGCGAGCCGGTAGCGCCATAAAGCATGGACATGCCATAGAGCAGGAAGCCGGAGGCCATCGCGCCCAGGATGAAATATTTCATCGCGGATTCGGTGGCTATCGCCGAATCGCGTTGCAGGGCGACCAGGGTATACAGGCTCAATGCAAGCAGTTCCAAGCCCAGATACAGGGAGATGAAATTGCTCGCGGAGATCATCACCATCATGCCCAGTGTGGCAAACAGCACCAGCGCCAGGAACTCGCCGGTGAACAGTCCCCGCGCCATCAGGTAGCTGCGCGAATACACCAGCATCATGGACACCGACAGATAGGTCAGCAGCTTGAGCACGTCGGACATCAGATCGTCCACGAACATATGGTGGAAGATATGCACGATTCCGTCTTCATGCGTCGACACGGTGATCAGCGAGCAACCCAGCAGGCTGAGCTGCACCAACAGGTAGGTGATTGTCTTGGTGTGATTGACGATGAACAGATCCGTGATGAGGATCGCGCACACCATCACGAGCAGGAATATCTCTGCGTAGGCCGGGGACAGGGAGGAGAGAAGATTCATGTTTTCCTCAATTCAGAACTTTGGGAGTGGCCAGATGCACCAGCAGGTCATTCACCGTTGTATGCATGATGTCGGCGAACGGCAGGGGATACAACCCCATACCCAACACAGCGACTGTCAGAAAGACGAAGACGAGTTTTTCGCGGTTACCGATGTCGCGCAGATGGGCGACATGGTCGTTGGTGATTGCGCCGAAGATCACGCGTTTGTACATCCATAACGTGTAGGCCGCGCCGAAGATCAGCGTGCTGGCGGCGAGGAAGGCATACCAGAAGTTGGCTTTGACCGCCCCCATGATCACCATGAATTCGCCCACAAAGCCGCTAGTGCCCGGCAAGCCGCTGTTGGCCATGGCGAACAGCATGAAGAATGCGGCGAATATCGGCATTTTCTTGGCCACGCCGCCGTAATCGACGATCTGGCGTGAATGTACCCGGTCATACAACACGCCGATGCACAGGAACAGCGCGCCCGCCACGAATCCGTGCGAGATCATCTGCAGCAACGCGCCTTCCATACCGTAAGCGTTGAAGATGAAGAAGCCCAGGGTAACGAAGCCCATGTGGGAAATGGAAGAATAGGCGACCAGTTTCTTCATGTCGGATTGGGTCAGCGCAACCAGGCCGATATATACCACCGCGATCAGCGACAGCGTGATCATGACCGGCGCCAGGTAGTGGCTGGCATCGGGCGTGATGGGCAGGGAGAAGCGAATGAAGCCGTAAGCACCGACCTTCAGCATGATCGCCGCCAGCACGACGGAACCGCCTGTCGGCGCTTCAACGTGCGCATCCGGCAACCAGGTATGTACCGGCACCATTGGCACTTTCACCGAGAACGCCATGAAGAACGCGATGAACACCAGTATCTGCGCGGACAGGGACGGCATCGCCATGCGATGGAAGTCCAGTATCTCGAAACTGCCGCCGGACTGGTGATACAGGTACAGCAGGGCAACCAGCATCAACAAGGAACCCAGCAAGGTGTAGAGGAAGAACTTGAGCGCCGCGTACACGCGGTTTGGGCCACCCCACACACCGATGATGATGAACATCGGGATCAGCATCGCTTCCCAGAACACGTAGAACAGCATCGCATCCAGCGCGACGAATACGCCATTGACCAGACCCGACATGATCAGGAACGCCGCCATGTATTGTGCCACGCGCTTCTCGATGACTTTCCAGCCAGCAATGACCACCAGCGGCGTGAAAAAACTGTTAAGCAGAACGAACAATACGGAGATGCCGTCCACCCCCAGGTGATAGTGGATGTTGAAACGCGCGATCCAGTCTTTCATCTCGACGAACTGCATGTCGCTGGTCATGCGGTCGAATCCGGTATACAGCGGGATCGTGACCAGGAAACTCAGGATCGCGCCAACCAACGCGATAGTCCGTGCCATTTTTGCATTGCGGTCGTTGCCGGTAGCCAGTACCAGCAAGCCGAAAAGGATGGGCAACCAGACGGCGGCGCTTAACAATGGGTATCCGAAAATCATGCTTGTTCCTTCAGCTCTTCTCTAGTGTTGCCTTATTCGAACCATGTCCGCACGGTCAGCAGTGCGGAAACGCCGATGATCATCCAGAATGCGTAGTGATAGACATAGCCGGTCTGGAAACCGCGCAGCACACCGGAAAACATGCCTACCAGTCTGGCCGAGCCGTTCACAAAGAAGCCGTCGATCAGTTTCACGTCGCCGAACTTCCACAATAACCGGCTTGCCCCGCGTGCGCCGCCCGCGAAGAACCAGTCGTTGAACCGGTCGAAGTAGTACTTGTTGTCCAGTACGGAATAGATGCCGGAGAACTTCCGCTTGATGGTCTCGGGAATGTCCGGGCGCTTCATGTAGAGGAACCACGCGCTGACCGCTCCCCCGAGCGCCAGCCAGAACGGCAAGGAAACCAGCGCATGCAGTGCCATGGCAAAAGCACCGTGGAACTCCTCACGCATCTCAACCAGCGCATGATGGTTGGAGCCGATGTAGATGGCATCAAGGAAATAGTCGCCGAACAACATCGGTTCGATGGTGATGAAACCGATCAATACGGACGGGATGGCCAGCAATATCAGCGGCAATGTCACGACCCATGAAGTCTCGTGCGGCTTTTGTCCCGGCGCCAGACCATGATGTTCGTCATGGCCATGGTGTTCCTTGCCGAAACGCTCTTCTCCGTGGAACACGAGGAAGTACATGCGGAAGGAATAAAAGGCAGTGACGAACACACCCGCCACCACCGCAAAATAGGCAAAGCCGGAGCCTGGCAGGTGCGACATGCCGACCGCCTCGATGATGCTGTCCTTGGAATAGAAACCCGAAAAGAAAGGCGTACCGATCAGGGCCAGCGAGCCGATCAACGAGGTGATCCAGGTGATCGGCATGTATTTGCGCAGACCGCCCATGTTGCGGATGTCCTGGTCGTGGTGCATCGCGATGATCACCGAACCCGCGGCCAGGAACAGCAGCGCTTTGAAGAACGCGTGCGTCATCAGGTGGAACACGGCTGCGGAATACGCCGATGCCCCAAGCGCCACCGTCATGTAACCGAGTTGCGAAAGTGTGGAATACGCCACCACGCGTTTGATATCGTTCTGGATGATGCCCAGAAAGCCCATGAACAATGCGGTGATCGCACCGATGACCATCACGAAAGAGAGGGCCGTGTCGGACAACTCGAACAGCGGCGACATGCGCGCCACCATGAAGATACCGGCGGTCACCATGGTTGCCGCATGGATCAGGGCGGAGATCGGCGTCGGGCCTTCCATCGAATCGGGCAGCCACACATGCAGCGGGAACTGCGCGCTCTTGCCCATCGCGCCGATGAACAGCAGGATGCATATCGCCGTCAGCAGGCCCACTGAAACACCGGGAATGGGCGCCATGTCGTTGACATAGTTATGGGCATTGGTGAACACCGACTGGTAATCCAGCGTACCGAACACCATCAGCACCAGACCGATGCCGAGCAGGAAACCGAAGTCACCCACACGGTTGACCAGGAAGGCCTTCAGGTTGGCGTAAATCGCCGTGGGGCGTGTGTACCAAAAGCCGATCAGCAGGTATGACACCAGGCCTACCGCTTCCCATCCGAAGAACAGTTGCATGAAATTGTTGGCCATCACCAGCATCAGCATGGAAAAGGTGAACAACGAGATGTAGCTGAAGAAACGCTGGTAGCCAGGGTCGTCTTCCATATAACCGATGGTGTAGATATGGACCATGAGCGAGACGAAAGTCACGACCAGCATCATCATCACGGTCAGCCGGTCGATCAGGAAGCCGACTTCGAAGCTGGTGATGTCTGAAGACATCCACTTGTACACCGTGCCGTTGAACAAGTGCCCGGCCATCACATCCCGGTAGATCACCAGCGAGGCAAAGAACGACACGGCCACCAGCGCGATCGTGATCCGATGCGACCACGCACGCCCCAGTACGTTACCGAACAGCCCCGCAGCCAAGGCGCCGACCAGCGGGGCCAGCGGTACCAGCAAATACAGACTCTGCATTTCCATGTGCATCAACCTTTCAAGCTGCCGAGTTCATCCACATTGATAGTGCGCAGGTTACGGAACAGCACCACCAGGATCGCCAGACCGATTGCCGCTTCTGCCGCCGCCACGGTGAGGATAAAGAATACGAACACCTGACCCGCCGGATCGTTCAGGTAATGGGAGAATGCGATGAAATTGGTGTTCACCGCCAGCAACATAAGTTCGATCGCCATCAGCAACACGATCAGGTTCTTGCGGTTCAGGAAGATGCCAACCACGCTGATGGCGAACAGCACTGCGCTCAACACCAGATAATGCGACAGACCCAGATTCAACATAATTCCCCCTTTGCTCTAATCTGCAGTATGGCCATTCGGCAGTACGGCCGGATTTTGCTCCGCTCCCGCTTTGTATGCCGATGGTACGGCAACGATGCGCACGCGATCCTGTCTTCTAACCTTGATCTGCTCGCTGATGTTCTGCCTCTTGGTATCGCGTCGTTTACGCAATGTCAGCGCGATCGCGGCGATCATCGCGATCAGCAAAAGCACCGCTGCCAACTCGAAGGGATAGACATAATCGGTATAGATCAGACGCCCAAGTTCCTTGGTATTACTGTAATCGGAGGCATGTTTGACGGCGGTCATCCCGGCGGAGGTTTCTTTCGCTCCCAGCACCCACACCATCTGTACCCCGATCAAGCCGGCCAGCAAGAGTCCAACCGGTAACCAGCGCCAGAAACCCAGGCGCAGCTTCTCGATATTGATATCCAGCATCATCACCACGAACAGGAACAGCACCATCACCGCGCCGACGTACACCAGCACCAGCGCAATCGCCAGAAATTCGGCTTCCAGCAACATCCAGATACCGGCGCTGCTGATAAAAGCCAGCACCAGAAACAACACTGCATGCAGCGGATTGCGCGAAGTGATCACACGTAGCGCCGCAAAAACGGTCACGATGGCAAACAGGTAGAACAGGGTTTCAATGTTCATGTGGCATCCTCTGATTACCGATACTTGGCATCGGCAGCCCTATCCTTGGCGATCTGCTCTTCATATTTGTCGCCGATCGCCAGCAGCATGGGCTTGGTGTAATACAGGTCGCCGCGCTTCTCGCCGTGGTACTCGTAAATGCGCGTTTCGACGATGGCATCCACGGGGCAGGATTCTTCGCAAAAGCCGCAGAAGATGCATTTGACCAGGTCGATATCGTATTGCGTAGTACGGCGCGTACCGTCTTCGCGCTCGGCCACCTCGATCTTGATCGCAAGTGCCGGGCATACGGCTTCGCACAGTTTGCAGCCGATGCAACGCTCCTCGCCATTGGGATAGCGGCGTTGCGCATGCAAACCACGGAAGCGGAAGCTTTGCGGCGTCTTTTCCTCCGGATACTCCACAGTGATATGGCGCGCGAAAAAATAATGCCCGGTCACCGAGAACCCCTTGAGGAACTCGAGCAGCAAAAAACTCTTGAAGAAATTAATGAGGTTTTTCATTTTCTATCCTCGCTTGCTTACCACAACCAATACGGCGTCTGCATCCACGCGGCAACCACTACCACCCATACCAACGTGAGCGGGATGAATACTTTCCAGCCCAGGCGCATCAGTTGGTCGTAGCGATAGCGCGGGAAAGTCGCGCGGAACCACAGGAACATGAACATGAAGATGAACATCTTGCCGATCATCCAGAACAAGCCGGGAATATGATCGGTGAACTCGCCCAACACAGGCCAGTTGTGGAACGGATTGAGCCAGCCGCCGAGGAACAACACGGTAGCCAACGCCGCAATCAATATCATGTTGGCGTATTCCGCCAGGAAGAAGATCGCAAAGCCCATGCCGGAATATTCCACGTGGAAACCGGCCACAATCTCGGACTCACCTTCGGCCATGTCGAACGGTGCGCGGTTGGTCTCGGCCACGCCCGCAATGAAATACACCACGAACATCGGGAACAGCGGAATGAAATACCAGTGGAACAGACCGTAGCCGCCGCCCTGCCCGCGCACGATATCGCCCAGATTCATGCTCTGTGCCGCCAGCAACACGCACACCAATGCAAAACCCATGGCCAGCTCATACGAAACGATCTGTGCCGCGGAACGCAAGGCACCGAGGAAAGCATATTTGGAGTTGGACGACCAGCCGGCGATGATGATGCCGTACACGCCGAGCGAGGTCATCGTCAACAGGTAGAGCAATCCCGCATTCACGTTCGCCAACGTCAAGTCATCGCCGAAGGGCACGACCGCCCATGCGGCGAGCGCAGTCGAGAGCGACAATACCGGAGCCAGCAAGAACAGGAATTTGTTGGCGCGGGTCGGAATGATGATTTCCTTGCACAGCAACTTGACGCCATCGGCGATCGGTTGCAGCAGTCCCCACCAGCCCACACGGTTGGGGCCGGGCCGCACCTGCATGAAGCCCAGCACCTTGCGCTCGGCTAACGTGAAGTAGGCCACGCCTATCATCACGGGCGCGACAATGGCGACAATCTTCACCACCGTCCATATCACTGGCCACACTGGCCCGATGTATCGCCACAGCACATCCCAGAGTCCGAACAGGTTCCAGAACCATTGAAAGAATTGCAGGACCTGGGCTTCCATCATGCACGCTCCACGGTGATCGTTCCAAACATCGCCCCCAATGCGGCAGTCGCTGCATGGCCTGCCGCCACGCGTACCACGCCCCTGGGTAATTTATCGTCCGCTGCAGCCACCAGGCTTGCACTACCCTGCCCCTGGCTGATCTTGACCGTTGCGCCGGCTTGTACACCGAGTTTTTTCAACTCTTCACCATGCAGCCATGCTTGCGGCATCGCTGCATCCGCAGTGGCTTGCAGGGGTGCGGAACGGCGCACGACTGCATCCGTCGCATAGATCGGCACATCGCTCACGCGCTGCAGGCCGTTTGCGGACGGTGCAGCTTTGACCTCGACCCCACCGATGGCATTGTTCAATTTGGTGGCAACATCCACGCCATGCAATGCTTCGTCGCGCACCGCCTCCGATGTGTCCTGATCGAAACCTTCCACCTTCAGCAAATTGCCGAGCACGCGCAACACCTTCCATGCCGGACGCGCTTCGCCCAGCGGCTTGACTGCCCCCTTGAAGCTTTGCACACGGCCCTCAGTGCTGACAAAAGTGCCAGAGGTCTCGGTGAACGGGGCAATAGGCAGCAGTACATCGGCGTAGTCCATTGCCTGGTGTTTGTAGGCGGACAGCACGATCACCGTATCGGCGGAACGAACCGCCGCAACAGCTTGTTGTGGATTGGCACAATCCAGTTCCGGCTCCACGTTCAGCAACATATAAGCCTTGCGCGGCGATGCCAGCATGGAATCCGCATTCAATCCTTTGGCACCGGGCGTGGCTTGTGCCAGATATCCGCCGACGCTGTTCGCTGCTTCGCCGAGGAAACCGAACTTGCCGTTGCTCAGCGCCGCGATCTGTTGCGCCAATGCCTGCAGTTGCGCGGCTTGCGGATGCTGTTGTGCGAAGTTGCCGAGGAATACGGCCACACGTTGGCCGCTGGCCAAGCTCTTGGCAATCGCCCCCGCTTCTCCGCTCGCGCTTTGGCCTTGCTTCTCTGCAGTTAGCGCCTTCGAAACCTGGGTCAATATTTCGACCATAGAGTCCGGTGCAACGATGGCCTTGTTCGCCACCTTCATCAACAGGTCATCATCGACGGAATGAATGACATTGACTTGCGCGCCCTTTTTCACCGCTTGTCTAAGGCGCGCTGCGAGCAAAGGATGATCCTTGCGCAGGAAACTGCCGACAATCAGAAAACGATCGGTGCGGCTGACATCGGCGATAGACATGCCGAGCCAAGGCGCACCTTGCTGTTTACCGTCGGTGCTGAAATCGGATTGGCGCAGACGGAAATCCACGTTCTGGCTACCGATGCCGCGCACAAGTTTTTGTAGCAGATAGAGCTCTTCCAGTGTGGAGTTGGCTGTTGCCAATGCACCAACCTGTTCGGCACCCGCGCCGTTGGAAATCTGGCGCAGACCGTTTGCCGCGTATTCCAGCGCAACTTGCCATTCAACTTCCAGCCATTTGCCGTCCTGCTTGATCATCGGCTTGGTCAGGCGATCGGCCGTATTCAGCCCTTCATAGGCAAAACGATCCTTATCGGACAGCCAGCACTCGTTGATGTCGTCATTTTCGATAGGCAACACGCGCAACACGCGATTGTTCTTGGTCTGCACGGCGAGGCTGGAGCCCAGACTGTCGTGCGCACTGACCGAGCGGCGGCGCGACAATTCCCAGGAACGCGCCTTGTAGCGGAACGGCTTGCTGGTCAGCGCGCCAACCGGGCACAGGTCGATCATGTTGCCGGACAATTCCGATTCGACCGCACCAGACACGAAAGACATGATCTCGGCGTGCTCGCCACGGAACGCCTGGCCCAACTCCATCTGACCTCCGATCTCCTGACCGAAGCGCACGCAACGAGTGCAGTTGATACAGCGGCTCATTTCTTCCGCCGATACCAGCGGGCCAATGTCCTTGCTCAATACCATGCGCTTTTCTTCGTGATAGCGTGAATGCCCCCCACCGTATCCGATCGACATATCCTGCAGGGTGCATTCGCCGCCCTGGTCGCAGATCGGGCAATCCAGCGGATGATTTATCAGCAGGAATTCCATCACGCCTTTTTGCGCCTTCACTGCCTGCTCCGAATGGGTGTACACCTTCATGCCCTCGGCTACCGGCGTAGCGCAGGCTGGCAGAGGCTTCGGCGCCTTCTCAACTTGCACCAGGCACATGCGGCAATTGGCAGCAATGGAAAGTTTCTTGTGGTAGCAGAAATGCGGAATGGTGATACCGGCCGAATGCGCGGCCTCGATCACGGTCGAACCGTTTTCAGTTTGTATCTGCTTGCCGTCAATTTCAATATTGATCATTGCTCACCTGTCCGTCAGCCTTACACCAAGCAGCGTTTGTGTTCGATGTGGTACTCGAACTCTGCACGGTAATGTTTGAGGAAACCCTGCACCGGCCACGCAGCCGCATCGCCCAAAGCGCAGATCGTGCGCCCCGCGATGTTGCCGCACAGATCGAGCAGCAGATCCAGATCTTCCGGCTTGCCTTCGCCGTGCTCGATACGATGGATGATGCGATACAGCCAGCCCGTGCCCTCGCGGCAAGGTGTGCATTGACCGCAGGATTCTTCGTAATAGAAATAGGACAGGCGTTCCAGCGCCTTCACCATGCAGGTCGTTTCGTCCATCACGATGATGGCGCCAGTGCCCAGATAGGAACCCGCCTTTTGCACCGAATCAAAATCCATGTTGAGACCCATCATGATTTCGGCCGGCAGTACGGGCATGGATGAGCCCCCGGGGATCACCGCCTTCAGCTTATGGCCGTTACGCACACCGCCGGCCATTTCCAGCAGGGTCCTGAACGGTGTGCCCAGCGGCACTTCGAAGTTACCCGGCTTGTTCACATGGCCCGACACGGAGAACAATTTGACGCCACCGCTGTTGGTCACACCCAAGCTGGCAAAATTCTGTCCGCCTTCGCGAATGATGTAGGGAATGCTCGCGAATGTCTCAGTGTTGTTGATAGTGGTTGGTTTGCCATACAGACCAAAACTGGCAGGGAACGGCGGCTTGAAACGCGGCTGGCCTTTTTTTCCCTCAAGAGATTCGAGCAATGCCGTCTCTTCGCCGCAGACGTAGGCGCCATAACCCATATGGTTGTGCAGATCGAACTCGAAATCGAAACCCAGGATGTTCCTGCCCAGATAACCTGCCTTACGCGCCTCTTCGCAGGCCGCTTCCATCCGCTCGTACGCTTCGAATATCTCGCCGTGCACATAGTTGTAACCAGTCTTCACGCCCATGGTGTAGGCGGCGATGGCCATGCCTTCGATCAGCTGATGCGGGTTGTAACGCAGGATGTCGCGGTCTTTGCAGGTGCCCGGCTCGCCTTCGTCCGAATTGCACACGAGATATTTTTCGCCCTCGTAGTTGCGCGGCATGAAGCTCCACTTCAATCCAGTGGGAAAGCCCGCGCCGCCTCGGCCACGCAGGCCGGAATTCTTCACTTCGGCAATGATCGTTTCGGGAGATATTTTCTCGGTCAATATCTTGCGCAGTGCCTGGTAGCCGCCGACCTTGAGATAGTTTTCCAGCGTCCACGGCTGGTCGAAATGCATCGTCGTAAGGATGATGGGAGCAGTCATTGCTTGTCCAGTTCTGCCAGAATCTGGTCGATTTTTTCGGCGGTCAAACGGCCGCACAGTCTCTTGTTGTTGATGGTGAACATCGGCGCATCCACGCACGCCCCCATGCATTCGCCTTCGCGCAGGCCGAACTTTCCGTCCGCAGTGACTTCGCCGGGACCGATGCCGAGCCGCTTGTTCAAGTGCGCCAGCGTATCGTCCGAACCGCACAATTGACACGACAGGTTGGTACACACCGTCAGAGTGTACTTGCCCATCGGCTTGAGTTGGTACATGTGATAGAAAGTCGCCACTTCGTACACCGCCATCTGCGGCATGCCCAGATAAGCGGCGATGTCTGCCATGTCTTCGGGAGCGATCCAGCCTTTTTCATCCTGCACGAAACGCAACGCAGCCATCACCGCTGACTGGCGCTGATCGGCAGGGTATTTCTTCAGCTCTTTGTCGATGAGCGTGGTGATCTGTTGGGATAACATCAGCGGTCTATCTCCCCGAAAACGATGTCCTGCGTACCGATGATGGCCACCACATCGGCGATCATGTGCCCGCGCACCATCTCGTCCAAACCGGACAGATGAGGGAACCCGGCTGAGCGTATCTTCATGCGATAAGGTTTGTTCGCACCATCCGACACCATATAGATGCCGAACTCGCCTTTGGAATGTTCGACGGCGGCATACACTTCGCCCGCAGGCACATGAAAACCTTCGCTGAATAGCTTGAAATGATGGATCAGTTCTTCCATGTTCTGTTTCATGGATTCGCGTTTAGGCGGCGCGAACTTGAGATCATCCGTCATCACCAGCCCCGGATTCTTGCGCAGCCAATCGACACATTGCCTGATAATGCGGTTGCTTTGCCTCATCTCTTCCACGCGCACCAGATAACGGTCGTAGCAATCGCCCTCGACGCCGACCGGAATGTCGAAGTCGATGCGGTCGTAGACTTCATACGGCTGTTTCTTTCGCAGATCCCATACCACACCCGAACCGCGCAACATAGGCCCGGTGAAGCCCAGCGCCAAGGCGCGTTCGGGCGAAATCACGCCGATTCCGACCGTGCGCTGCTTCCAGATGCGATTGTCGGTCAGCAGCGTCTCGTATTCGTCAATAAGGCCCGGAAAACGGCTGGTGAAGTCTTCCATGAAATCAAGCAAAGAACCCAGGCGGCTCTCGTTCATCTTCTTCACCGCCGCAGCGTTGTGGATCTTGCTCGCTTGATATTGCGGCATGGTATCCGGCAGATCGCGATATACACCGCCAGGACGGTAGTAAGAAGCATGTAAACGCGCGCCGGAAACCGCTTCGTAGGCATCCATCAAATCTTCGCGCTCGCGGAAGGTGTAGAACATTGGGGACATTGCGCCACAGTCGAGCGCGGAAGCACCAAGCCACAACAGATGGTTCAGGATACGCGTGATCTCATCGAACATGACGCGTATGTACTGCGCCCGAACCGGCACCTCGATGCCCGCCAGTTTCTCGATCGCCATCACATACGCATGCTCGTTGAGCATCATGGACACGTAGTCCAATCGATCCATGTATGGAACAGACTGCAGAAAAGTCTTGTGCTCAGCCAGTTTCTCGGTCGCGCGGTGCAACAGGCCGATGTGCGGGTCGGCACGTTCTATCACTTCGCCATCAAGCTCCAGCACCAGACGCAATACGCCGTGCGCCGCAGGATGCTGCGGACCGAAGTTCATGGTGTAGTTTTTTATCTCAGCCATAACGTTGCCTTCTTGGTTCGGTTAGGAACGACCGTAATTCTCTTCGCGCATCGTGCGCGGCGTGATTTCGCGCGGCTCCACTGTCACAGGCTCATAAACCACACGCTGCTGCGCGGCGTCATAGCGCATCTCAACGGTGCCGGATAACGGGAAGTCCTTGCGGAACGGGTTGCCGACAAACCCGTAATCAGTGAGGATGCGGCGCAGGTCGGGATGACCGACGAAGATGATGCCGAACAGATCGAACGCCTCGCGCTCATACCAGTTGGCGGACGGCCATATTCCGGTGACTGAATTCAAAACCGGCATCGCGTCATCGTCCGCGAATACACGGACGCGCAGACGGATGTTGTGAGTGACTGACAGCAGATGATAGACGGCAGCAAATCTGGCACCGACATGCGGCACATCGGGCAGATACTTGCCATCCTCGCACAGCTCGCTGCCGTAGGTTGAATAGTCGATGCCGCATACATCGACCAGTGCTTCGAAACGCAGATCGGCATCGTCACGCAGGCGGGTAAAAACACCGAGCATATCGGCGGCGTTAACCACCAGGGTAAGTTCGCCCAAGTGTTCAACCAGACTGACAACTTTGCCAGAGAAAGCCTCGTTCAGATTTGCGGAGAGTATGTTCAGGTCGGTAGCCATATCATCCTATCGCGCAATGGTGTTGGTGCGTTTGATTTTGTTCTGCAGCTGGATGATGCCGTAGATCAGCGCCTCGGCAGTCGGCGGACAACCCGGAACGTAGATGTCTACCGGAACGATGCGGTCGCATCCGCGCACCACAGAATAGGAATAATGGTAATAACCGCCACCGTTGGCACAGGAGCCCATCGATATCACATAACGAGGTTCGGCCATTTGGTCATAGACTTTACGCAAGGCCGGCGCCATCTTGTTGCACAACGTTCCCGCCACGATCATCAAGTCCGACTGCCTTGGACTTGGGCGAAAAACCTCGGCTCCAAAACGGGATAAGTCGTAACGGGGCGCAACGGCATGCATCATCTCCACCGCGCAGCAGGCCAGACCAAAAGTCATCGGCCACAGCGAACCTGTACGCACATAGTTGATCACCGCATCGGCATTGGTTGTGATGAACCCTTTATTCAGAACGCCTTCTATTCCCATTCCAAGGCTCCTTTCATCCATTCATAGATAAAGCCAACCACGAGGATGGCCAAAAAGACCATCATGGAAACAAAACCGAAAGTTCCGATCTCCTTGAGCACGATGGCCCATGGAAAAAGAAAGGCGATTTCAAGATCGAACAGGATGAAGAGGATAGCTACGAGATAAAAACGCACGTCGAACTTCATGCGCGCATCTTCGAATGCTTCGAAACCGCATTCGTAGGGAGAGTTTTTTTTGTCGTCAGGACGGTTAGGCCCGATCAGCCCACCCAACGCCAAAGGCAATACGCCTATCAAAAGCGCAATGATAATGAACAGCAGAACCGGAAAATAATTTTCCAACATACCTTGAGTCCCCTCCTCAGTTGGCTCCTGATGCAGCGCAGATACAGAATGCTATTCTAGTCTTTTCTTATTTACCTTCGGCTACTCGGCCTCGGTACTTCGTTTTGGTGCGGGGCAAGGGACTCGAACCCTCACGTCCTTTCGGACACAGCCACCTCAAGGCTGCGCGTCTACCAATTCCGCCAACTCCGCATATTTCTTATTATTTTGATTATTTTGGTATTTGTTGCGATTTCGAATCGCCTGCATCAGCCGGCGCGGGCACGGCCTGCTGCTGGAGTTTTTGCACGTCTACTTTATCCAGCACGCTCTGCTCTTTGGAAGGACGCGAATATATATAAGTCAACGAAAGACTTGTGATGAAGAATATCGTCGCCGCGATCGCCGTGCTACGACTCAGAAAATTAGCTGAACCACTGGACCCGAACAAGCTCCCTGCGGAACCGGAGCCGAAAGCCGCCCCCATATCCGCCCCCTTGCCGTGCTGGATCAATACCAAACCGATCAACACTACCGCGGTTATCACATGCACTACCCAAACTAGATTTTCCACAAACAACTCCGAAACAAATCAATCATTTAACCACTAACCCGCGCGACAGATCCCCAAAAACTCTTCTGCAATCAGGGCCGCCCCGCCGATCAATCCGCCATCGATATCCTTCATGGCAAATAACGCCGGGGCATTTGCCGCCTTTACGCTACCGCCGTACAGTATAACCAATCCTTCCGCGACTTGGGCATCATGTCCGGCCACACGCTGACGAATGAAGGCATGCACTGCCTGCGCCTGTTCCTGCGATGCCGTCTTGCCGGTGCCGATCGCCCACACGGGCTCGTATGCCACAACTGCTTTACCCAAAGCATGCACGCCAGCCAGCGCAATTACCGCATCCAACTGTTCAGCGACAACCGACTCAGTCTCGCCACCCTCGCGCTGCTCCAGTGTCTCGCCAACACAAAGTATAGGGATCAGGCCTGCGCTTTGTGCTGCCGTGAACTTCTCTGCAACCAGTCGGCTAGTTTCGCCGTAAATGTTGCGTCGCTCTGAGTGTCCGACTATGACATAAGTACATCCGAATTCCGCCAGCATGGCAGCGGACACTTCGCCGGTGAATGCGCCTTTTTCGAGCTGGTGTACGTCTTGCGCACCCCATTTTACCGTCGAAGCTGCCAGTTCCTGCTTAAGTTGCGCCAGGTAGGGGAAAGGGGCGCAGACTGCGATATCCACACGTGACAATTGCACAGCACCGCTCTTTATAGCGGCTAGCAACGACTCGTTCTGAGCCAGAGATCCATGCATTTTCCAATTTCCGACAACCAGTTTACGACGCATCTGGATCAATTTCCGCCTTTGACCGAAGGCGGCGATAGTACCGACGAAAACAAAAATGGTCAATCCGGGCGCGTGCCAAGCTCCGGAACCGGCATATCCTCCACCAGCATCGCCTCTTCGCCAATTGTTACATTGTGTAATAATTGTGTAACAAACTCGCACTAAGATGCATCTCGCTACAAACGGCAAGCAAACGAACAATCCTTAATATTGGGAGAAAAACTGAAATGACCAAACTGAATCGTCTTCTAAGCAGCATCGGCCTGTCTGCTGCACTGCTGTCAGCTGGCGCAGCATTTGCCAGCGACATTACGGGTGCGGGCGCCACATTCCCCTACCCGATCTATGCCAAGTGGGCTGAAGCCTACAAGGCCCAAACCGATGTGGGCATGAATTACCAGTCTATCGGTTCTGGTGGCGGAATCAAACAGATCCAGGCCAAAACTGTGGACTTCGGTGCAACCGATGCGCCGCTGAACGAAACTGAATTGGCTGCCTCCGGCCTGACCCAGTTCCCCGCCGTGATGGGTGGCGTGGTGCCAGTTGTCAACATCAATGGTATCGATGCAGGCAAGCTGAAGCTGGACGGCAAGGTATTGGCCGACATTTTCCAGGGAAAAATCACAAAATGGAGCGATCCTCGCATTGCAGCAGACAACGCGGGCGTTGCCTTGCCTAACGAGGATATCACCGTGGTACACCGTGCCGACGGCTCCGGCACCACCTTCATCTTCACTACATATCTGTCGCAAGTCAGTGCGGACTGGAAGAAAAGCATAGGTGCCGATAAAGCCGTTGCATGGCCTGTTGGAACTGGCGGCAAGGGTAACGAAGGCGTCGCATCTTACGTACAACGCATCAAGAATTCCATCGGCTATGTGGAATACGCCTACGCCTTGCAGAACAAGATGTCCTTCACGCAAATGAAGAATCACGATGGTCAGTTCGTCAAACCCGACGACAGCAGCTTCAAGGCCGCCGCCGCCAATGCAAAATGGGACGCCAGCAAGGGCTTTTATGAAATCCTGACCAACGAACCTGGCAAGGACAGCTGGCCCATCACTGGCGCCACTTTCATCCTCGTCTACAAGACTGCGGAAAAAGCGGAAAACACCAAGGAAGTACTGAAGTTCTTCGACTGGGCATTCGCCAACGGCGACAAGCTTGCATCGGATCTGGACTATGTACCCCTTCCCGCCAATCTGAAGAAGCTGATCCGCGATGCATGGAAAGTTCAAATCAAGGATGTCTCAGGCAAAGCGCTGTGGAAGTAAGCAACACGTTCTAAGTTATAATTGCGGGGGCTCCAAATGCCCCCGCAATTTTTCAAACTCCTGAAAATCGAATTATGCCGACGTTCCTACAAGAAGCGCGCCTTAAACGACAAGTCGTGCAGGACATGTTGTTCCGCAATCTGACACGTCTTGCAGCATTCGCGGTATTGGCCTTGCTCGCAGCGATCATCGCGTCGCTGGTCGTGGGCAGCATGCCAGCCATTCACGCCTTTGGCTTTGGATTTCTAACCAGTTCCGTGTGGGACCCGGTCAAGGACGAATATGGCGCCCTGGTTCCCATCGTCGGCACTCTGGTTACTTCGGGCATCGCGCTTTTGATCGCGATCCCTGTCAGCTTTGGTATTGCAATTTTTTTGACTGAACTCTCCCCGAACTGGCTGCGCCGCCCGCTGGGAATCGCCGTTGAGTTGCTGGCGGGTATCCCCAGCATCATCTATGGCATGTGGGGACTGTTCGTTTTTGCCCCGCTATTCGGTGACTACGTCGAACCGTGGATCAACAACCATATAGGGAAAATGCCGCTCATCGGACCCTTTTTCTCCGGGCCGCCCATGGGCATCGGCATGCTCACTGCCGGCATCATCCTGGCGATCATGGTCATTCCCTTCATCGCTTCGGTAATGCGCGACGTGTTCGATGTCGTACCCGCCATGCTCAAGGAATCCGCTTATGGCTTGGGCTCAACGACCTGGGAAGTGATGTGGAATGTGGTGCTGCCTTATACCAGAATAGGCGTGGTTGGCGGCATCATGCTTGGCCTCGGGCGCGCGCTGGGCGAAACGATGGCCGTCACTTTCGTCATTGGCAACGCCAACCAGCTGAACAAATCCTTGTTCATGCCAGGCAACAGCATCGCATCGGCCTTGGCCAACGAATTCAACGAAGCCGTGGGAACGTTATATACCTCGTCCCTCATCGAGCTCGGGCTAATCCTGTTCTTCATCACATTTGTTGTCCTTTCGCTCGCCCGCCTCCTGCTGCTCAAAATGGCGCAACGTGAAGGGCATGGGGCCTGACCATGTCGTACCTATACACCCGTCGCCGCCTCGTCAACATGGTCAGCCTGAGCGTCTCGGTGTTCACCATGTTGTTCGGGCTATTCTGGTTGGGCTGGATATTGTGGACCCTGCTGGACAATGGCTTGCCCGGCCTCAGCCTGCATGTATTCACTCAGAGCACGCCGCCACCGGGCAGTAATGGCGGACTGATAAACGCCATCGTCGGCAGCTTGATGATGGTCGCCATCGGAGTCCTCATCGGCACCCCGATAGGCATTCTTGCCGGCACCTACCTTGCCGAATTCGGCCAGCGTGGATGGCTCGCTCCGCTCACCCGTTTCATCAATGACATCCTGCTGTCCGCCCCCTCCATTGTCATCGGTATTTTTGTATATGCGGTCTATGTCGCCAAAGTCGGGCACTTTGCCGGCTGGGGCGGGTCCTTTGCCCTCGCCATCCTGGTTATTCCGGTCGTCCTCCGCACCACCGAGAACATGCTGCGCCTCGTACCCAACAGCCTCCGCGAAGCGGCGGCGGCACTGGGCGCGCCACAATGGAAAGTGATCAGTTTCGTCACCCTGCGCGCCGCTCGCGCCGGGATATTGACCGGTATACTGTTGGCCGTCGCGCGCATCAGCGGCGAAACGGCACCGTTGTTGTTCACCGCGCTCAACAACCAGTTCTGGTCAAGCGACATGAACAAGCCCTTATCCAACCTGCCGGTGGTCATCTTCCAATTCGCGATGAGTCCATACGAGGATTGGCAAAATCTCGCCTGGGCGGGTGCCTTGATCATCACCCTGAGCGTACTCACCTTGAACATACTGGCAAGGGTGCTGTTCCGCCAGAAAGCGAACACCCAATGAGGATCGAAGAAATGACAGCCGAGCAAATCATCTCCGCGCCCAAAGTGATCGTGCGCGACCTGAACTTTTACTACGGGGCGGATCGCGCGCTGAAGGACATCAATCTGGTCATCCCGGAAAAGATGGTCACCGCCTTCATCGGCCCCTCCGGCTGCGGCAAATCCACCCTGCTGCGCACCTTCAACCGCATGTATGAGCTATATCCCAAGCAGCGCGCCACGGGAGAAATACTGCTGGACGGAGAGAACCTGCTGGACAAAAAGCAGGACCTCAACACCCTGCGCGCCAAGATCGGCATGGTGTTCCAGAAACCCACCCCGTTCCCGATGTCCATCTACGACAACATCACGTTTGGCGTGAAGCTGTATGAAAAACTCAGCAGCCACGAAATGGATGACCGCGTGGAATGGGCATTGAAGAAAGCCGCGCTGTGGAATGAAGTCAAAGACAAGCTGAACCAGAGCGGCACCGGCCTCTCCGGCGGCCAGCAACAGCGCCTGTGTATCGCCCGCGCGATCGCGGTCAAACCGCAAGTGTTGCTGCTGGACGAGCCCACATCGGCACTCGACCCGATCTCTACCGCGCATATAGAGAAGTTGATCGATGAACTGAAGAAGGATTTCACCATCGTCATCGTGACCCACAACATGCAACAGGCTGCGCGGGTTTCCGACTTCACGGCTTATATGTATCTGGGGGATCTGATTGAGTTTGGGGATACCAGTACGGTGTTTACCAATCCGAAGAGGAAAGAGACGGAAGACTATATTACGGGTCGTTTCGGCTAACCTTTCTCTGCTTTAATCTGTTCGTGCCGAGCCGCCGGAAGGTTGCCGCTTAGCGGCGGTGATCCACCGGCGTACCCTTACCTTTGCGGGTGCTGTCGAACCATGAATGGATTTTCCCTCACTTCAAAGCCAACATCGTCGGACACTCCCCGATTGTTACCCCGCCACTTCCCTCACCACCCCCGCAATCCTCTCCGCCCACATCTTGACCTGTACCCCATCCTCTCCCTCCACCATCACCCTTAGCAATGGCTCCGTCCCCGACGGGCGTAATAGCACCCTGCCTTTGCCGTTCAAATCCCGCTCGGCCTTGGCCACCTCGGACTTGACTGCCTGACGCTCCAATAACTCAGCCGCCTTGCCTGTGACCTTGATGTTGATGAGTATCTGCGGGTACATGTGCAGGTCGCCCGCCGCTTGCGCCAGCGTCTGCTGTTTCATGCGCAGGGCGCACAGCACCTGCAGCGCGGAGACGATACCGTCGCCGGTGCTGTGCTTGTCCAGGCAAATGATGTGGCCGGAATTCTCGCCGCCAAGCTGCCATTTCTTTTCCAGCAAGAATTCCATCACGTAACGGTCGCCCACTTTGGCGCGCGCAAACGGAATGCCCAGCTTCTGCATGGCGTGTTCGAAGGCAAGGTTGGTCATCAGCGTGCCCACGACGCCGCCATGCAGCGTGCCCAACGCCTGGCGATGCCTGGCGATGATATAGAGCAGCTGGTCGCCGTCGTAAAGTTTTCCTTCAGCATCGACCATGATAAGACGGTCGCCATCACCGTCGAGCGCGAGGCCAATATCTGCGTGCTGTTCTTTCACCGCTTGCTGCAGGCTCTTGGGCGATGTCGCTCCGTAGCCGTCATTGATGTTCTTGCCATTCGGCTCCGCGCCGATGGCAATGACATCTGCACCGAGCTCATGGAAGACATGGCGCGCAATGTGATAAGTCGCGCCGTGCGCGCTATCAACCACGATCTTGAGCCCGCGCAAATTCATGTCGGCCGGGAACGTACTCTTGCAGAATTCGATATAGCGACCGACCGCATCGTCGATGCGCTTGGCCTTGCCCAGACTGACGGAGGGATTGGTCTGCATCGGGTTATCCAGTTCGGCCTCGATGGCCTGCTCGACCTCGTCCGGCAATTTCATGCCGCTGCCCGAGAAGAACTTGATTCCGTTGTCATCGAACGGATTGTGCGATGCCGAGATGACGACGCCTGCTTGCAAGCGCAGCGCCCGCGTCAGGTAAGCCACTGCGGGAGTCGGTATCGGCCCGGCAAGATAGACATCGATGCCGGCTGCAATGAGTCCCGCTTCCAGTGCCGACTCCAGCATGTAGCCGGAGATGCGCGTGTCCTTGCCTATCAACACTCCCGGACGCTCGCTCTGCGCATGCTCTGTTTTTGCCAGCACCTTGCCTGCAGCATAGCCCAGCAGCATCACGAATTGCGGTGTGATGGGATGCTCCCCCACGCGCCCGCGCACGCCGTCGGTACCAAAATATTTTCTGCTCATCTCATTCCTCGTTTAACGCATTCCAGATCTTCAGGGCATCGGTCGTCTCGCGCACATCGTGCACGCGCACGATGGATGCGCCGCGCTGCACTGCCAACAACGCCGCCGCCACGCTCGCGGCCATCCGGTCGCCCACTTCACGCCCGGTGATCGCGCCCAGCATGGATTTGCGCGACAGACCAGCCAGAACCGGCGCCCCCAAAGTGAGGAATGCTTCCAGGCCGCGCAACAGGTCGAGATTATGCCCCAGCGTCTTGCCAAACCCAAAGCCCGGGTCGATCACGATACGCTCACGTGCGATTCCGGCAATCTCTGCCGCAACCATACGTTCACGAAGGAAATTTTCCACCTCGTCGGTGACGTTCAGATACTCCGGCCGTTGCTGCATGGTCTGCGGCTTGCCTTGTTTGTGCATCAGACACACTGCCGCATCGCTTCCGGCGACCACTGCGAGCGCCCCCTCCGCTTGCAGTGCGTTGATGTCGTTGACCATGCTCGCACCTGCCGCCAGGGCGGTACGCATCACTCCGGGTTTGTAAGTGTCGATGGAGATTGGAACCGAAATGCCGCGCAAGCCTTCAATCACGTACAGTACTCGATCCAGTTCCTCCTGTTCGCTCACGGTCGCAGCACCTGGCCGGGTTGACTCTCCACCGATATCCAGAATATCCGCGCCGTCTTCGATCAGCTTCACAGCATGGGCAATCGCGTCCCAGGTGGATATGTGACACCCGCCATCAGAGAACGAATCCGGCGTAACGTTGACGATACCCATCACGAGCGGGCGCGAAAGGTCGAACTTGAATTTGCCGCAGAGGAACATATGAAAACGGGGGCCAAGCCCCCGTGTGTAAGTTAAACGCCTTCAGCAGGCTTGTTGGTCGCCGTTGCCGTAGGGGCTTCATCCTTCGGCGGCTCGGGCGCCTTGTTGCTCTGGCTCGGCCTGGGCGGACGCGGCGGATTGCCCGCCATGATGTCGTTGATCTGATCGGCGTCGATAGTCTCCCACTCCAGCAATGCTTTTGTCATCGCTTCGATTTTGTCGCGATTCGCTTCGATCAGGCTGCGCGCCAACGCATATTGCTGATCGATGATGCGGCGGATCTCGGTGTCCACCTTCTGCATGGTCGCCTCGGAGATGTTCTTGTGCGAAGTCACCGAACGTCCGAGGAACACTTCGCCTTCGTTTTCGGCGTACACCATCGGACCCAGCGCGTCGGACATGCCCCACTGCGTGACCATCTTGCGTGTCATGTCGGTAGCGCGTTCGAAGTCGTTGGAGGCGCCGGTGGTCATCTGGTGCATGAATATCTCTTCCGCGATACGACCGCCGAACAGCACCGCGATCGTGGACAGGATACGATCCTTGTCCATGCTGTAGCGGTCTTCAGAAGGCAATTGCATGGTCAGCCCCAGCGCGCGGCCGCGCGGGATGATCGTGACCTTGTGCACCGGATCGGTCTTGGGCATCAGCTTTGCCACCACGGCATGGCCAGACTCGTGATACGCCGTGTTGCGGCGCTCCTCTTCCGGCATGATCATGGATTTGCGCTCTGCGCCCATCATGATCTTGTCCTTGGCTGCTTCAAAATCTTCCATATCTACGAAACGTTTGCCTCTCCTTGCCGCAAACAGGGCAGACTCGTTCACCAGGTTGGCCAGATCGGCACCGGACATGCCGGGCGTTCCGCGTGCCAGGATGTCTGCCTTGACGTCGGGCGCCACGGGTACTTTGCGCATGTGCACCATGAGGATCTGTTCGCGACCGCGGATATCCGGCAGCGGCACCACGACCTGGCGGTCGAAACGGCCGGGACGCAACAATGCGGGGTCGAGCACATCGGGACGGTTGGTCGCGGCGATGACGATCACACCCGACGCGCCTTCGAAACCGTCCATCTCAACCAGCAGCGCGTTCAGTGTTTGCTCTCGCTCATCGTTGCCTCCGCCCAGACCCGCGCCGCGCTGGCGGCCCACCGCATCGATTTCATCGATAAACACGATACAGGGCGACTGCTTCTTGGCCTGCTCGAACATGTCGCGCACACGCGCCGCGCCGACGCCGACGAACATCTCGACGAAATCGGAACCGGAAATGGAAAAGAACGGGACTTTGGCTTCACCCGCAATGGCCTTGGCCAGCAGGGTCTTGCCCGTACCAGGACTGCCCACCATCAGCACACCGCGCGGAATACGCCCACCCAGATTCTGGAACTTTGTCGGATCGCGCAGGAAATCGACCAGTTCGGAGACTTCCTCCTTGGCCTCATCGCAACCGGCCACGTCGGCGAAAGTCACGCGCTCCTTGGCATCATCCAGCATGCGCGCCTTGCTCTTACCGAACGAAAAAGCACCGCCTCCCTTCCCGCCCTGCATCTGACGCATGAAGAATATCCACACGCCGATCAGCAACAACATCGGGAACCACGATACAAAGATGCTCATCAGGAAGGACTGCTCTTCTTCCGGCTTGGCTTCGATCTTCACACCGTTCTTGAGCAGATCGGAAACCAGCCACAGGTCGCTGGGCGCATAGGTCGTGATGCGCTTGCCGTCGGTGGTAGTCGCTTTCAAGGTACGACCTTCGATAGTCACCTTCTCGATATGGCCCGATTTCACTTCATCGAGAAACTGCGAATAATCCAGTTGAGCTTGCGCCGTCGATTGCTGGCGCGCGTTGAATTGATTGAAGACGGTCATCAGCACCAATGCGACAACCAGCCAGATTCCGACACTTTTGAATAAATTGTTCACACATGCTCCTTATGAGCGGTAATACGAAGTTGCATTAGACACTGTCCGGGGCTATTACTCAAGCTTGCCTAGCCCCACCAAATACTGCTCGCTGCTGCGGTCGCGTGATGCTTTCGGCTTGCGCGTAACCACTTTTAAAAAGTGGTTACGCGCAAGCTTCAGATAATCCTCAAATCCGGCACCTTGAAACACTTTGACCAGAAACGATCCTCCGGGCGCCAAATGGTTGACCGCGAAATCCAGCGCCAGTTCAGCCAGATGCATGGCACGCGCCTGATCAGCCGAGCTCACGCCACTGATATTGGGGGCCATGTCCGAAATTACAAGGCCGATCTGGCGCCCTTCCAGCTTTTCTTCCAGCTGAGCCAGCACGCTTTCTTCGCGGAAGTCTCCCTGAATGAACTCCACCCTCGGTAGCGGCTGCAGGGGAAGCAAGTCCAGCGCGATGATGCGCCCCTGCTGGCCGAGCTTGCCTGCGACCACCTGGCACCATCCGCCCGGCGTCGCCCCCAGATCCACGACCACCATGCCGGGCTTGATGAGGTGGTCGCGTTCGTCGATTTCCAGCAGTTTGTACGCGGCACGGGAGCGGTAGCCATCCTTCTGTGCCCGCTGCACATAGGGATCGTTGACATGCTCTCGCATCCATTGTTTGCTGGTTTTAGAAGCCTTCATCGTTTAGAATCCGCGCCTTGAATCAGGAAAACCACCCACCATGTTATCTCTCTCCGTTTCACAGCGCCTCGAACTCAAAGGACGCGCCCATGCACTCAAGCCCATCGTAATCATCGGTAATGCCGGTCTGACACCTGCCGTGCTGGAAGAAATCGAGCGTAGCCTGAAAAGCCATGATCTGCTGAAGATCCGCGTGATGAACGACGACCGGGAAGCGCGCGCAGCCATGTTGCAGGAGATATGCGAACAACTGAAGGCCGGACCCGTGCAACATATCGGCAAGATGCTGGTGGTGTACCGCCCCCTGGAAGTTCCGATCGCCAAGCCTCCGAAGCGTCGCCAGGGCAAAACTGTCAAAAGCAAAAAACAACTCGGCAGCCGCACCTGATTCTTTCCCATATCGGGGAAGGAATCACCCGCCTGCTACACGTACTGGACTTCCACCACTTCGTATTCGCGGATGCCGCCCGGCGCCTGTACTTCCGCGATATCACCGACCACCTTGCCTATCAATGCCCGCGCAATCGGCGAACTGATGGAAATCTTGCGTTTCTTGATGTCGGCTTCGTCATCGCCGACGATCTGGTAAGTCACGACATCGCCGTTGTTGGCGTCTTCCAGTATCACGGTCGAACCGAACACGCAGCGTCCGTCCGCATTAAGCGTTTTCGGGTCGATGACCTGCGCACTGCCCAGCTTGAATTCCAGCTCGACGATGCGTCCTTCGACGAATGACTGCCGCTCCTTGGCCGCTTCGTATTCGGCATTTTCCGACAGGTCACCCTGGGCACGCGCCTCGGAAATGGCGTTGATGACCGAAGGCCTGTCCACCGTCTTCAGCCGGTGCAACTCCTGGCGCAATAACTCGGCGCCGTTCACCGTCAAAGGAACTTTACTCATGCCGCTTTCCCCTTCTTTCTATTTTCCCAGGCGACGGTGCAGGGACTGCACGTCATAGACTTGCAACTCGGCGAGGTGCTGCATGCCGATACAGGCCGCGCGCGCACCGGCAAGCGTTGTGTAGTATGTCACACGACCCTGCAATGCGGCATGGCGGATCGAATACGAATCGCGCATCACGGAAGGCCTGCTGTCCACCGTATTGACGATGAGACTGACATCACCGTTCTTGATCATGTCCACGATGTGAGGCCGCCCTTCGGCCACCTTATTCACCACGGTCACTTCAACCCCCGCAGCCGAGATGACCGATCCGGTACCGCGCGTGGCCAGTATGGTGAAGCCCAGTTGTTTCAACGTGCGCGCGACTTCCACTGTACCCGCCTTGTCTTCTTCACGCACACTGATGAATACCTTGCCGCCCTTCGGCAGTTTTACGCTGGCGGCAAGCTGGGATTTGACGAAAGCTTCTGCAAAGGATTCGCCCACACCCATCACTTCACCCGTCGACTTCATCTCGGGCCCGAGGATGGTATCGACACCGGGGAACTTGATGAAGGGGAACACCGCTTCCTTCACCGAATAATAGGGAGGGATGACTTCCCCTGTCACACCTTGCTGCGCCAGCGACTGACCAGCCATGCAACGCGCGGCAATCTTCGCGAGCGGCACTCCGGTCGCCTTGGACACGAACGGCACGGTACGCGAGGCGCGCGGGTTGACTTCCAGCACGAACACGGTTTCTCCCTGGATGGCGAATTGCACATTCATCAAGCCGACGACGTTGAGCGACTTCGCCATCGCGACCGTCTGCCTGCGCAGCTCGTCCTGCAACCTGTCTGTAAGCGAGTATGGCGGCAGCGAACAGGCCGAGTCGCCGGAGTGCACGCCCGCTTGCTCGATGTGCTCCATGATGCCGCCAATGATGACCTGCGCACCGTCGGATACCGCGTCCACGTCCACCTCGATCGCGTCATTGAGAAAGCGGTCGAGCAGGATAGGCATACGCTCGGGATAGGTCTTGGACATCTCCTCGGCGTCGCGCATATAACGTTCGAGATCGGACTGGGCATGGATGATTTCCATGGCGCGGCCACCCAGTACATTGGATGGGCGCATCACCAGCGGATAGCCGATCTCGGCGGCACCGGCAACCGCATCCGCCACGTTACTCGCCGTGCGGTTGGGCGGTTGCTTCAGGTTCAGCTCGCGCAGCATGGCCTGGAAACGGGCGCGATCCTCGGCCATATCGATCATGTCCGGGGTGGTGCCAATGATGGACACGCCGTTCTTTTCCAGGCCACGTGCCAGCTTGAGCGGAGTCTGGCCGCCGTATTGCACGATCACGCCGATGGGCTTCTCCACCGCCACCACTTCCAGCACATCTTCCAGCGTCAGAGGCTCGAAATACAAACGATCCGACGTATCGTAGTCGGTCGAGACGGTTTCCGGATTGCAGTTGACCATGATGGTCTCGTAACCGTCCTCGCGCATGGCCAGCGCGGCATGCACGCAGCAATAGTCAAACTCGATACCCTGTCCGATGCGGTTGGGACCACCGCCCAGCACCATGATCTTCTTGTTGCCGGTCGGCAGCGATTCGCATTCTTCCTCGTAGGTCGAATACATGTAGGCGGTGTTGGTGGCGAACTCGGCAGCGCAGGTATCCACGCGCTTGAACACAGGACGCACCCCCAGCGCGTGGCGATAAGCACGCACCGATGCGTCATCGATACCCAGCAAGGCCGCAAGACGCGCATCCGCAAAACCGCTGCGCTTCAATGCGCGCAGATCGTTCGCACTCAGGCTTTCCAGGGTGTGGCCTGCCAGCGCCTGCTCCTGACGGATCAAGTCGGCGATCTGGACCAGGAACCACGGATCGATCTTGCTGACGCCGAAAACTTCTTCCACGCTCATGCCGAGGCGGAACGCATCGCTCACCGCCCAGATGCGATCCGGACCGGGGTTGCCGAGTTCGGACACGATGCTTTCGCGATCGCTGAATTTGGCGTCGAGTCCGTTCACCCCGACCTCAAGGCCGCGCAGGGCCTTCTGGAACGATTCCTGGAAAGTGCGGCCGATGGCCATCACCTCGCCTACCGATTTCATCTGGGTGGTCAGGCGGTCGTTGGCCTGCGGGAATTTCTCGAAGGCGAAACGTGGTATCTTGGTCACCACGTAATCGATGGTCGGTTCGAACGATGCCGGGGTCGCGCCGCCGGTGATGTCGTTCTTCAGCTCGTCCAGCGTGTAGCCGACGGCCAGCTTGGCGGCGACCTTGGCGATCGGGAAACCGGTCGCCTTGGAGGCCAGCGCCGACGAACGCGACACGCGCGGGTTCATCTCGATCACCACCATGCGCCCGTCTTTCGGGTTGATGGAGAACTGCACGTTAGAGCCGCCAGTCTCCACGCCGATCTCGCGCAGCACCGCCAGCGAGGCGTCGCGCATGATCTGGTATTCCTTGTCGGTCAGCGTCTGCGCCGGAGCGACGGTGATGGAATCGCCGGTATGCACGCCCATCGGGTCCAGATTCTCGATCGAACAGATGATGATGCAGTTGTCGTTGCGGTCGCGCACGACTTCCATCTCGTATTCTTTCCAGCCGAGCAGCGATTCCTCGATCAGCAGCTCGCGCGTGGGCGAAGCTTCCAGGCCGCGTTCGCAGATCTCCACGAACTCCTCGCGATTGTAGGCAATGCCGCCGCCGCTGCCGCCCATGGTGAAGGACGGGCGGATGATGGTGGGGAAGCCCAGTGCCTGTTGCACCTGCAAGGCCTCTTCCATGCTGTGCGCGATGTTGGAGCGGGCCGAAGCCAGACCGATGCGAGTCATCGCCTGCTTGAATTTTTCGCGGTCTTCCGCCATGTCGATGGCATCGCGCGAAGCGCCGATCATCTCGACCTTGTATTTTTCCAGCACGCCGTGCTTTGCAAGGTCGAGCGCGCAGTTCAGCGCGGTTTGACCGCCCATGGTCGGCAAAATTGCATCCGGCTTTTCCTTGGCGATGATCTTCTCCACCATCTGCCAGGTGATCGGCTCGATGTAGGTCGCATCCGCCATGTTCGGATCGGTCATGATGGTGGCCGGATTCGAGTTCACCAGGATGACCCGGTAACCCTCTTCCTTCAGCGCCTTGCAGGCCTGCGCGCCGGAATAGTCGAATTCGCACGCCTGCCCGATCACGATGGGGCCGGCGCCGATGATCAGAATGCTTTTTATGTCAGTACGCTTTGCCATTTACTTGCCCATCATCGCAACAAAGCGATCAAACAGTGTATCCACGTCATGCGGACCGGGACTCGCCTCGGGGTGCCCCTGGAAACAGAACGCGGGTTTATCGGTCAATTCGAAGCCCTGCAGCGTGCCGTCGAACAACGAGATGTGGGTGACGCGCGCATTCTTCGGCAGCGTCGCCGTATCCACCGCAAAGCCATGGTTCTGGCTGGTGATCATCACGCGTTTGGTCTGTGTATCCTGCACCGGATGGTTGGCGCCGCGGTGGCCAAATTTCATCTTTACGGTCTTCGCACCGGAAGCCAGGCCAAGAATCTGGTGCCCCAAGCAAATGCCAAATAGCGGCACGCCCACTTCGAGGAATTTTTGCGTCGCCGCAATCGCGTAATCGCAGGGCTCCGGATCGCCGGGGCCGTTGGACAGAAACACGCCGTCCGGTTTCATTGCCAGCACTTCGGCAGCACTGGTCTTGGCCGGCACCACCGTGATGCGGCAGCCGCGCTCGGCCAGCATGCGCAGAATATTGCGCTTCACACCGAAGTCGTAGGCCACTACGTGAAACGATGCAGGATTCTGGATACGGGATTCAGCAGAACCAACAGCCCCGCTTTTCGCTGCATCCTGTATCCCGCATCCCGTATCCCGATAGCCCACGCCCAATTCCCATTCGCGCTGCGTCCATTCGTACGGCTTGTCGCAGCTGACCACTTGCGCCAGATCCATGCCCGCCAGTCCGGCAAAGTTGCGCGCCGCTTTCAACGCCGCCTCCACATCATTGCCTGTTGCGACGCAGCCGTTTTGTGCGCCTTTGCTGCGCAGGATGCGCGTCAGCTTGCGGGTATCGATGCCGGCGATGGCGACCACGTTGTTGGCCTTGAGGTATTCAGGCAGGGATTGCGTGCTGCGGAAGTTGCTGACCGTCATGGACAGGTCGCGAATGATAAGACCGCTGGCAAATACCTGGCGCGATTCCACATCTTCGGGGTTACAGCCCACATTGCCGATATGCGGGTAAGTCAACGTGACGATCTGCTTGCAATAGGACGGGTCGGTAAGGATTTCCTGATAGCCGGTGATGGCGGTATTGAACACCACCTCGCCGACGCTGCTGCCCGAGGCGCCGATGGCAGTTCCGCGAAACACTGTCCCATCGGCTAAAACTAGAATGGCAGGACTTGTTTGCGACACCGGATGCTCCCTTGAACTGGACATAAAGAAGCGGGAAGAACATTGCGTCCATCCCGCTTTTGGATTGTCGTGCATTATAGCGGATTAGCGGGGCGGCATCAAACGGAAGCATGAACCTTGCGGCTGCCGAGTACCGTCTGCGCCGTATAATTAGCAGCTTCCCCACCTCTCTTGCACCTTAATCCACTCCCGCCAACTGCATGAAAAATAAACCATATGTTTGAAGTTGTCGTTTTGGCAGTCGCACTCAGCATGGACGCCTTTGCCGTTTCCATCGGTCTCGGATCCAAAGGAAACACCCGCGGACTGGGTCTGAAGGCGGGTGTGTTCTTCGGCAGCTTTCAGGCCTTGATGCCTTTCATCGGCTATCTGGCCGGCAAAGGCGTGCTTGGCTGGGTCGAGGCCTACGCCCACTGGATCGCCTTTTGTTTGCTGACGCTAATCGGGGCCAAGATGATCTATGAGGGATTGCAGGAAGGTATAGAAAACGACATCAAGGAGATCACCAACAAAATGATGTTGCTTCTGGCCATTGCGACCAGTATCGATGCGATGGCCGCAGGTTTCAGCCTGACCCTGCTGGACATCAACGCTTACCTGGCTTGCCTCGTCATCGGCATGACCACTTTTATATTCAGCTGGCTAGGTGTCCGGATAGGCAGGAGCAGCGGCACCTGGCTGGAAAGCAAATCGGAAATCTTCGGCGGGGTGGTGCTGATCCTGATCGGGGTCAAACTTCTCGTTTATTGAACAATGGCGGCGGATCAAGCTTTGTCGCCAAGTTCCTTGCCGCATTGCCGGCAAAACTTGTCTGCCGCATTGCAGCGTGCACCGCAACCGGCGCAGATTGACTCCTCCCGTGCCAATTTGCGATCCGTGAGCAACGCAGTCAGCGAAGCCGACTGATTCAACACCGCCATGACCAGCCAGCCTGCACAGGCGAGGATACCAATAATGAATACCCAGTTATAGATGTTGTGCAGTGCAGCATCCATCACCGGCTTCAGCAGCAGCAACAAGACTGAGTAGGCCAGCGAAACAACGATCAGGCTCACGGCGGGAAGAACCAGGTGCTGCAGGAACGACCATTTCCCGGTGTGCTGCCCCAAAGAAATGGTGGCGCGCTGACCGAGCACCCAGAATGCAACCAGGGCGGCCCCATAGCCCAGGAACTGTACGATATGCGAAGCGCTGAGCTTGCCGCCTATCGTGGTCTTGGCGAACAAGTCCATGTTGCCGATCGCTGCCGCAAGAATCAGCGAAAGCACGATGACCGCGACATAGCGCCCGATCCAGTCCAGGCCGGCGTTTTTCTGATTATTCTGTTCCATTCTTCTAATACCCTTACTTTAAGTCCAGCACATCCTGCATGTCGTACAACCCGGCCTTGCTCGCTTGCAGAAAGCGCGCTGCTCGCAAAGCGCCCAAAGCGAAAGTGGCGCGGCTGCTGGCCTTGTGTGTGATCTCGATACGCTCGCCAATACCCGCATAAAGCACAGTGTGATCGCCGACGATATCTCCGCCGCGCACGGTGGCAAACCCTATCGTGGAGGGATCGCGCTCGCCGGTGATGCCTTCGCGGCCGTATACCGCGCACTTTTCCAGATCGCGCCCCAGAGTCCTCGCGATGACCTCACCCATGCCCAGCGCCGTGCCTGAAGGTGCATCCACCTTGTGGCGGTGATGTGCCTCGATGATCTCGATGTCGTAACCCTTGTCCAGCACGCGCGACGCAGTTTCCAGCAACTTGAACACCAGGTTCACACCCACGCTCATGTTGGGGGCGAACATGATACCGATATCCTGCGCGCCCGCCCCCAGTTGCGCCTTTTGCTGCGCATTGAAGCCGGTCGTGCCGATCACCATGTTCACGCCGAGCCTGCGGCAGATATCCAGATGGTGCAGCGTGCCTTCGGGCCGAGTGAAGTCGATCAGCACATCCGCGCCCTTCAGGGCCGATTCGGTATCGGCACTGATCTTCACTCCCTCGGCAACCACATTGCCGAGTGACGGACTGCCGCCATGTTCCAGCGCGGCCTGCAATATCAGGTCATCGGCCTGCGCCACGCATTCCAGCAGCACCTTGCCCATGCGTCCGCTGCTTCCGGCGATGGCGACTCTGATCCTATCCATTGTTCTGCTCCAGTTTGGCAGGTTCTGCGGATTTCAGCGGGGTGGCATCGTCGATACGGCTCAGCACATCTTTGTCGAAATACAGGGTAAGCCGCTGGCTCTCCACAAGTTTTCCCATCTGCTCCAGGCTGTAAAAATAATCCCAGCGATTGGCATGATAGGGATCGCTGATCAACGGTGCGCCCAGTGCCGCCTTCACTTGCGACTGCGTCATGCCGAGCTTGAGCTTCGCGCGCATGTCCTGTGTGACCAGGTTGCCCTGGCGTATCTCGACCTTGTACAGGGCAAACGTGGGAAAGTAGCTGGAAATGTTGCTGCACGAAGCAAGCAGCATGGAAATGAGGACAATATGGATGCGCATTTGGGCTGTGATTTCTGTCTGGCTTTCAAAAAGAGGCAGCATGATACCTCAACCCCCCTCCCTCAGTCCCGCCCCCGATGGGAGAGGGAAGGTTTATCCGAGAAGCTCGGCGGCATGCTTGCGAGTCGTCTCGGTGATCTTTACCCCGCCCAGCATGCGCGCGATCTCCTCGATGCGCTCGTCATCGTTCAGGACCCGGATGCTGCTCAAGGTCTTGCCTGCGTGCGCCGCCTTGCTCACTTGCCATTGCGCATCTGCCTGCGCGGCCACTTGCGGCAGATGGGTCACGCACATCACCTGATGGCGCTTGCCCAGCTGCTTGAGCAGGCTGCCGACGATCTCCGCGACGCGCCCGCCGATGCCGCTGTCCACTTCGTCGAAGATCAGCGTCGGAACGGCGGCGGCGCGGCTGGCCGCAACCTGGATCGCCAGGCTGATGCGCGACAGCTCGCCGCCTGATGCCACCTTGGCCAGACTGCGCAACGGCGAACCGGTATTGGCCGCAACCTGGAACTCCACTATTTCCAGTCCGTGCTCATTGCCTTCCGTCAATGGCAACAAAGCTACCGAGAACTGCCCGCCCTGCATCGCCAGCGTCTGCATGGCGGCCGTGATTTCCGCGGACATGGTGTTCGCCGCCGTGATGCGCGCCTCGCTCAATTTTCTTGCCGCATCCAGATAGGAGGCGCGCGCGGCTTCGTCCTGCTGCGCCAGTTCCGCCAGATCGGCATTGCCTCCCAGCTCGTCCAGACGTGCGACGATGCCCGCCAATGCTTGCGGCAGTTGCTCCGGCGCGACGCGATATTTGCGCGCCGCCTCGACCACGTCCGCCATGCGCCGTTCCTGTTCGCGCAGGCGCTGGGGGTCGGCATCCAGTTTCTGCTGGTAATGGCGCAGGGCGTACACGGCTTCCTGCAATTCGTTCTGCGCGCTGTCCAGCATGGTCAGGGTATCCTGCAGCCCGGCATCGAACTCCAGCCCGCTGCGCAGGCGTGCGGTCAGCGCGTTCAACTGGGCAAGGCAGGCGGTGTCGGCGTCGGCAAGCACTTCCACCCCAAACTGGGCAGTTTCCAGCAGGCTGGCGGCATGCGACAGGCGCGCATGATCGGCCTGCAAATTCTCCCACTCGGCATCGGCAAAATTAAGCGACTCCAGCTCGCGACGCTGGAACGACAACAACTCGCGCTCGGCCGCCACCGCCCCGGCATTCTGTTCCAGCTGCAGGCGGCGCCGATGTAGCATCTGCCATGCCTTGAAACTCGATGCGACCGCTTCCACTTCCCCGCTCAGTCCCGCCTGGCTATCCAGCAGGTCGCGCTGTACATCGGTGCGCAGCAGCGATTGGTGGGCATGCTGGCCGTGGATGTCGATCAGGTGTTCGCCCGCTTCCCGCAACTGTTGCACCGTGGCGCTGCGGCCGTTGATGAAGCCGCGCGAACGGCCGCTGGCTTCCAGCGTGCGGCGCAGCAAACATACGCCCTCGTCGCCCTCCAGTTCCTGTTCGCCCAGCCAGGCCTGCAACCAGGACAGGCCGGAGATATCGAACTCGGCGGTGATGTCTGCCTTCTCGCAACCGGCGCGCACCATGCCCGCATCGCCGCGCTCGCCCAGCGCCAGGGACAAGGCATCAATCAGTATGGATTTGCCCGCCCCGGTTTCGCCGGTCAGAGCAGTGAAGCCGGCCGAGAAGTCGAGTTCGAGGGTGTCGACGATGACGAAGTCGCGAATGATAAGGTTCTTGAGCATTTACAGTGTCTGGTTCCAGAGCAGTTTTTCACGCAGGGTCCGATAGTAACTGTGACCCACCGGATGCAGCAGGCAGACCGGGTCGCTGTAACGCGAAACCACTACCCGGTCCTGTCCATTCAGGTCGAAATGAGTGTGCCCGTCGAAGCGAACGCGCGCGTCGATGGCGCGATGCATGGCGATCTCCAGCACGGATTCGCTCTTCAATACGATAGGGCGGTTACTCAGGGTGTGCGGTGCGACCGGCACCAGCGCGATGAGATCGAGCGCGGGGTGCAGGATGGGACCTCCGGCGGACAGCGCGTAAGCAGTGGACCCGGTCGGCGTGGTGACGATCAGGCCGTCCGCACGCTGGTTGTAAAGATATTCTCCGTCGATCCGCACTTCGAATTCGAGCATGCTGCTGCTGTTGCCCCGATGCATCACCACATCGTTGAAAGCCAGGGAATCGAATACATGCTTCCCTTCCCTCATGACGGTGGCGCTCAGCAACATGCGCTTCTCGGTGACGAATTCGCCGCGCAACATGCCGGATATGGTGCGCTGCGCGGTATCGATGGAGATGTCGGTCAGGAATCCCAGGCGCCCTTGGTTGACGCCGACCAGCGGGATGCCGAACGGCGCCAGCGTCCTTGCAACGTCGAGCAGGGTGCCGTCGCCCCCCAGCACGATAGCCAGGTCGACTTTGGCACGCATCTCCGTCAACGCGATCACGCCATAGGGGTGAACCAGGAGGTGCTCGGCGGTGAGATTATCCACGACCACCTTCAGTCCCATGTTCGTCAGAAAGTCGGCCAGCTTGAGCAAGGGCTCGGCGATCTCGGGCGACTTGTATTTGCCGATCAGCGCGACGGTTTGGAAGTGGGATTTCATGATGCGCGATTAAACCACATCGGCATGCCAATCGCCACGCTACGCAACGCCCTCCTCGCGCACCCTGTACCAAGCCGCATACAGCGCGGGCAGGAACAGGCAGGTCAGCAGCGTGGCCACCACCAGCCCGCCCATGATGCACACCGCCATCGGCCCCCAGAACACCTGGCGCGAGAGGGGGATCATGGCGAGAATGGCGGCAGCCGCAGTCAACACGATGGGCCGAAAACGGCGCACCGTGGAGCCGACGATCGCCTCCCATTGCGACTTGCCTGCCTCCTCGTCCTGCCGTATCTGGTCGACGAGAATCACCGAGTTGCGCATGATCATGCCGGCCAATGCGATGACGCCCAGATAGGCGACAAAGCCGAACGGCGTCCGGAACAACAGCACCGCAATCGTGACGCCGATCATGCCGAGGGGCGCGGTGAGCAACACCATCACCGTACGGCTGATGCTCTGCAGTTGCATCATGAGCAGGGTGACCACGCCGACCAGCATAAGCGGCACCACCGCCATGATGGCGTTGATGCTCTTGGCCGATTCTTCGATGCTGCCGCCCATCTCGATCAGGTAGCCGGGCGGCAACCTGGCGCGCAGCGCATCGAACTGTGCGTCGAGCCGCCTGGATGCCGTGGCGGGCTGAACACCCTCCACCGTATCGGCACGCACGGTCATAGCGGGCAGGCGGTTGCGGCGCCAGATCATTCCTTCCTCCAGCACCGGTACCAGCTTGGCGACCTGCGCCAGCGGCACATGGCGCCCGTTCGCCAGCGGAACATCAAGGTCGGGCAAACGGTCCAGCGAACGTGTATCGCTCCCGCAAACGGCGGGCGTCGCCGATGACGCATCGCAACTGCCGCCACCTCTCCACACCACGTCGATCAACTGGTCACCTTCGCGGTATTGCGTCAGCGCCACACCGTTCAGCCAGGCCTGCAGTATCTGCGCGATATCCTGGCTGGAGGTGCCGATCTGGCGCGCGCGGTCCTGATCCACTTCGACGCGCACGCTTTTGACCTTTTCGTTCCAGTCGAAATTGACATTCGCCAGGCCGGGATCGGCGCGCATCGTGTCCGCCACGGCGGTGGATATCTCGCGCAGCTTGCCGAGATCGTCGCCCATCACGCGGAACTGCACCGGATAACCAACGGGCGGCCCGTTCTCCAGCCGGACGACGCGTACCCGGACGTCCGCGAAATCCGGCGCGGCAAAACGTGCCTCCATGCGACGGCTGAATTCCTCGCGCGCTTCCAGGCTCCTGGTAACCACGACGAACTGCCCGAAGTTGTCGGCAAACAACTGCTGGTCCAGCGTCAGGATGAAACGCGGCGCACCGTTGCCGATGTACGACGAAAAATGTTCCACCGCCGGATCGTCCTTGATCAACTGCTCGATGCGCTGCACCTCGTGCGTGGTCGCCTTGAGCGAGGCTCCTTGCGGCAGCCAGACATCGACCATCACCTCATTCCGGCTGGCGGGCGGGAAGAACTGCTTCTGCACGAACTTGCCGAACAGCGCCATGGACAGGATAAAAGCCAGCAGGGTCGCCGCGATCACCTTCCAGCGGTTGCGCAAGGTCCAGTTCAACAATACCCGGAAACGGCGGTAGAACGGCGTGTCGTAGATATCTTCACCGTGTTTCTGCGCCTTGGCGACCAGAGCCTTGGGGTCCAGCAGCATGTAGCCGATGTAGGGTGTGAACACGACCGCCACCACCCAGGACACCAATAGCGCAATGCTCACGACCTGGAAGATGGAGATGGTGTATTCGCTCGCCAGCGACTTGGAGAAACCGACCGGCGTGAATGCCGCCGCCGTGATCAGGGTTCCGGTCAGCATGGGGAAGGCAGTCGACGTGTAGGCGTAGGTCGCCGCCTTGAAACGGTCCCAGCCCTGTTCCATCTTGACCACCATCATCTCCACGGCAATGATGGCATCGTCCACCAGGAGACCCAGCGCGATCACGAGCGCCCCCAGCGAGATGCGCTGCAGGTCGATGCCGAAGGCCTTCATGGCAAAGAAAGTAATCAACAGCACCAGCGGGATGGACAGCGCCACCACCATTCCCGTGCGCATCCCCAGGCTCAGGAACGATACCGCCAGCACGATCGCAACGGCTTCGGTCAGCGAACTCTCGAACAGCCGGATCGAGCCTTTCACCACTTCCGGCTGGTCGGACACTACATGCACGTCGACGCCCACCGGCAATTGGGCGGCGATGCGCTTCATCTCGCGACTGAGATTTTCGCCCAGTTGTATCACGTCGCCACCCTTGTCCATCACCACGCCGACGCCGATGGCGGGCTGTCCGCCGACCCTCATCTGCGGGCTAGGCGGATCGGCGAAGCCGCGGCTCACCTTGCCGATATCGCCCAGACGGAAATGCTGGTTGTTCACCTGCAGTTCGATGTTGCGCACCCGCTCCACGCTATCGTAAGCGCCGGTCACACGCATGCGGATACGGTCGCTGTCGGTCTCGATGAACCCGGCCGCATTGACCGTATTCTGCTTTTGCAAGGCATCCACGACCTGCTGCGGCGTGATGCCCAGCGTCACCGCCCGGTTCGGCATGACATCGATGAATATCTTCTCCTCCTGCACACCGATCAGTTCGACCCGCTTCACATCCCTGACGCGGCGTAACTCCAGTGCGACACGTTCGGCATAGCGGCGCAGCGCTGCAAGATCGTAGCCGTCGCCGGTCAGTGCGAAGATATTGACCTGCACGTCGCCGAATTCGTCATTGGGAAAAGGTCCGCGCACCCCGTTCGGAAGGGTGTGGCGGATATCGTCCAGTTTTTTCCGCACCTGGCGCCAGGATTCCGGCACTTCCTCTTTCGGGGTGTAACCCTTGAGATTGACGAAGATCAGCGATTCGCCCGGCTTGGATGCGGAACGCAACACGTCCACCCAAGGCGTCTCCTGCAGTTTCTTTTCGATGCGTTCGGTCAGCTCGCTCTCGACTTCCTGCGCCGTCGCTCCAGGCCACAAGGTGCGCACCACCATCACCTTGAAGGTGAAGGCAGGATCTTCCGCCCGCCCCAGGTCCAGGAAGGACAGGATGCCCGCCACAGACAGCACAGCGATGAGATACACCACCATCTGCTGGTGCTTCAGAGCCCATTCGGAAAGATTGGGCATCTTCATCACGGCCTGCCGCCGTCTATGATCTGGATCTTCTCCCCTGCCGACAGCTTGTGCACACCGGCGCTGACGATCCGTTCGCCCGGAGCGACGCCGCTGGAGACCAGCGCACCGTCGTCCAGGTACGCCGACACACCCACCGGATGCAGCGACACGCTATGGTCGGCAGCCACGATCCATACCGCGGCCTGCTCGCCCTGCTGGAAGATGGCGGTCAGTGGAACCAGGTATCCGCCCCCTTTCGATGCATCGTTTCCCGATATGCGCAGCTTGACGCGCGCCGTCATGCCCAGCGGGACTTTGGCATTGCCCGCATCGAAAGACACGCGCACAGGGTAGGTGCGGCTGGCGGGATCGGCCGCCGGGGATATCTCGCGCACATGGCCCTTCAGCGCCGTCGGCATGCTGTTACTGCTGGTTGCGGCCAGTTCGATGTCTGCCGGCATGCCAACCTTGACCGAACCGAAACGCGACTCGGGGATTCCAAACGTCACTTCGCGCTCGCCCTGCTGCGCCACGCGCACGACCGGCTGGCCAGCGCTCACCACCTGGCCCACCTCGGCAAACGTGGCCGACACCACGCCATCGCGGTCGGACAACAGACTGGTATAAGCCGCCTGGTTGCGAGCCAATCCGGCTTGCGCGGCTGCAGCCTCGAGTGCCGTCTCCTTTGCGTCCAGAGCAGATTGACTGACAAAGCCCTTGTCGCGCAATTCGCGATAACGTTTCAATTCCTCTTCAGCCAACCGATACTGCGCGGTTGCCGCATTCTCTTGCAACCCTGTGTCTGCCGCGTCCAGCCGGGCCAGAACTTGCCCTTTTTTGACAAGCCCCCCCGTATCCACCAGACGTTCCACGATCTTGCCGCCGATGCGGAAACCCAGCACCGCTTCATAGCGCGCATGCACCTCGCCACTGTAGACATTGCCGCTATCGGCGGCTTCCGTCCCGACGACGATAGTCGAAGCCGGCCGCTCCACGGCGGGAGCCGGCGCGGCTGGCTTGCCGCACGCAGCCAACACCAGCGGCAGAACCAGAACAAGTATCCTCTTCATTCGCTCATCTCCTTGGCCAGCAGGCCGTTCAGCAACAGGTCGACATGGGTACGCAAATAGGTTTCCGGATCTTCCATCCCGCCGCATGAGCACGGCGCCATCGAATGCTGCCAGATGGACAGCATGAGCATCGGCGCACTGATCACATCGATGGCAGATTCGATATTGACCGGGCGGAACTCGCGATTTTCGATGCCGCGACGAAGGACATTGCCGAGCAGGTCGTGGACCCGCTGAATCACGTTCTCGTGGTAATAGCGCGCCACTTCGGGAAAGTTGCCAGCCTCTGAAATCATCAGCTTGGGAACCCCGCCGAGCGGCGTGTTGCCGGTCAGGTCCCACCAGCGCCGCATCAGGTCCTGCAGCAGGCTGGCGGCATCGCCGCGATGCTGCGCCAGCATTTCTTCACCCTCCGCCAGCACCGGCAGGATGCCTTGCCGGATCACCGCCTTGAACAGCTCTTCTTTGCTGGCGAAATACAGGTACAGCGTGCCTTTTGACACCCCGGCGCGCGCCGCGACTTCGTCCAGCTTGGTCGCCGCGAACCCGCGCTCGACAAACAGCTCGAGCGCTGCCGCGAGCAGCTCGGCCGGTCGCGCTTCCTTGCGCCGTCGCCGCGCCGGCGCAGCTGGAACGGATGATTTGCTCATGATTCCCTCATTACTGACTGACTGGTCGGTAATTTATCGAGGAGAGTCCAGCATGTCAACAGCCTCGTTTTCCCAAGATGCTAGAATCCGCATATGCTCAACGAACGCGCTCAAGTACTGCTCAAGACCCTGGTGGAACGTTATATCAGTGATGGCCAACCGGTGGGTTCGCGTGCCCTGCAACAGTTTTCCGGCCTGGAAGTCAGCCCCGCCACCATCCGCAACGTGATGGCCGACCTTGAAACGATGGGTCTGGTCTCCAGTCCGCACACTTCTGCCGGGCGCGTACCCACCGCGCTGGGCTATCGCTTGTTCATCGATACGCTCATGGTGGTACAGCCGCTCTCCGAAGCGCGTGTATTGCAGCTTGAAAGCCAGTTGCAGCCGGCCAACCCGACCCGACTGCTGACGCAGGCGTCCAACCTGTTGTCCGAACTCACCCAGTTCGCCGGAGTGGTCGCCACGCCCAGACGCACCAGCATCACCGTGCGCCAGATCGAATTTCTGCGCCTGTCCGAGAAGCGCGTGCTGCTCATCATCGTGATGCCGGACGGCGAGGTCGAGAACCGCGTGCTGCTGACGCACAAGGATTACAGCCAGGCACAGCTGACCGAGGCTGGCAATTTCCTGAGCCAGCACTATTCCAACCTCCAGTTCGGCGACATACACCAGCGGGTGCAGAACGAGCTGCGCCAGCTGCAGCACGACATGACCGCCCTGATGAGCGCGGCGATGGCTGCCAGCGACGAGGCCATCGCGCGCAAGAACGAGGATTACGTCATCAGCGGCGAGCGCAACCTGCTGCACATCAACGACCTTTCGACCAACATGAACCAGTTGCGCAATCTGTTCAACGTCTTCGAGCAGAAGACCGAGTTGCTCCAGCTGCTGGATGCAGGACGCCACGCCCCGGGCGTACATATCTTCGTCGGCAACGAATCCGGCCTGGTCGGGCTGGACGAATGCAGCGTGGTCAGCGCTCCCTACACCTCGAATGGAGAGATCATCGGCACACTCGCCGTGGTGGGCCCCAAGCGCATGAATTATGAGCGCGTGGTTCCCATCGTCGACATCACCGCAAAACTTTTGAGCAACGCGCTCTCACAACATTGAACCCACGATGGCCTATCTGACCGAACCGAGCTACACCCACGATACACCCCAAAGGACCGGCATCCTGCTGGTCAATCTCGGCACTCCGGATGCACCCACGCCGCAGGCGGTCCGCACCTATCTCAAGGAATTCCTCAGCGACCCGCGCGTGGTGGAGATCCCTCGGCCGATCTGGTGGCTCATCCTCAACGGCATCATCCTCAACACCCGTCCGAAGAAGTCCGCAGCCAAATATGCCGCCGTCTGGATGAAGGAAGGCTCGCCGCTGCGCGTCCATACCGAGAAGCAAACCGCGCTGCTGCAGGGCTATCTGGGCCAGCGCACCAAGGCACCGCTCGTGGTGGAGCTCGCCATGCGCTACGGCAACCCTTCGATACCCAGTGCGCTGCGCAAGCTGAAAGAGCAGAACTGCCAGCGCATCCTCGTCGTGCCGATGTATCCGCAATACGCGGCCAGCACCACCGCAACGATGAACGACGTCGTGTTCGATGAATTGCAGCATATGCGCAACACACCCGCCCTGCGCAACATCAAGCACTTCCACGACAACGCCGGCTACATCAGGGCCCTGGCAAACAACATACAAGACTACTGGGCAAGAAACGGCACGCCGGAAAAGCTGCTGATGAGCTTCCACGGACTGCCGCAATTCACGCTGGACAAAGGCGACCCCTACCACTGCGAGTGCCAGAAAACCGGCCGCCTGCTCGCGCAGGAGCTGGGGTTAAAACAGGGGCAATACGCGATCAGTTTTCAATCCCGCTTCGGCAAGGCGGAATGGCTCAAACCTTACACCACCGCGACTTTGAAGGAATGGGGAGCCTTGCAGACCGCACGGGTGGACGTTGTCTGCCCCGGTTTCGTGGCCGACTGTCTGGAGACGCTTGAAGAGATCGCGCTGGAAGGCAAGGAAGATTTCCAGCATGCGGGCGGGGGCGAATACCACTACATCCCTTGCCTCAACGAGCGCAACGACTGGATGCATGCGCTGACCGACCTGGTGATGGACAATCTGCAAGGTTGGCTGGACGAACCGAAGGCTGAAGAACTGGAGCTAAGCCGCCGGCTGGCGCAGGCGGCGGGCGCCAGGCTCTGATCCGGTTGACTTGGCGTTGAACCTGCATTGCAGCGTTCGCCGCTCCATGCCTGTACAGCCTGACAGATATTTACAATTTAATGAAATGCTCGCGGTAATGCTTCATCTCGGCGATGGACTCATAGATGTCCGCCAGCGCCTCATGCTTTCCGTGCTTCTTGATCCCGTTTGCCACTTCCGGCTTCCAGCGTTTCGCCAACTCTTTCAGCGTGCTCACATCCAGGTTGCGGTAGTGAAAATAATCCTCCAACTTCGGCATCCAGCGCGCGAGGAAGCGGCGGTCCTGGCAGATGGAGTTGCCACACATCGGCGAGGTGCGCGTCGGCACATGCTCTTTGAGAAACTCGATCATTTGCGCTTCCACCATCGCGTCATCGAGTGTTGAAGCCCTGACCTTGTCGATGAGTCCGGATTTTCCGTGTGTGGATTTGTTCCAGTTGTCCATGCCGTCGAGCACGCTGTCCGGCTGATGCACGACCAGCACGGGGGCCTCGGCGACGGTATTCAGATCGCCATCGGTCACCACCAGCGCCACCTCGATGATGCGGTCCGTATCGGGCAATAGCCCCGTCATCTCCATGTCTATCCAGACGAGGTTGTTTTGATTTTGTGCCATAATTCACCACAGTTATTAATTCGAAATCCGGCGCATTGTCGCACAGCCGCGCCACTCAATCCAACGACCATGACCGCAACCCAATTCACCACCCTGTTTTTATTCGCGCTGGCTGCGAATGTCGTCATCAAATTCTGGCTGGCCTACCGTCAGCTCGGTCATGTCGCCGCGCATCGTGCCGAAGTGCCCGCCGCCTTCCACGACAAGATCGACCTCGCCGCGCACCAGAAGGCTGCCGACTACACGCGCGCCCTGCTCCATCTCGACATGCTGACCATCCTGTTCGAAACCTTGCTATTGCTCGGTTTCACGCTCGGTGGCGGCATCCAGTGGCTTTACACCTGGACGTCCGGCATTTTCAGCAGCCCCCTGATACAGGGTACCGCCCTGATAGTCGCCGTCCTGTTGCTGCAATCCATACTGGAGTCGCCGTTCGACCTGTATCGCACGTTCAGCATCGAAGCGCGCTTCGGCTTCAACAAGATGACGCTCAGGCTCTATCTGCTGGATACGCTCAAAAACCTGCTGCTCGGCGCCATGCTCGGCCTGCCGCTGCTGCTCGGCGTGCTGTGGCTGATGGAACGCATGGGAGAACCCTGGTGGCTCTACGTCTGGGGAGTATGGGTGGCCTTCAATCTGCTGCTGCTGTTCATCTATCCGACATATATCGCACCGCTGTTCAACGACTTCGAGCCGCTGCAGGACGAAACGCAAAAAGCGCGCATCAAGGCGCTGCTCGACAGATGCGGCTTCGCCGCCAGCGGCCTGTTCGTGATGGACGGAAGCAAACGCAGCTCCCACGGCAATGCCTATTTCACCGGATTCGGCAAGACCAAGCGCATCGTGTTCTTCGACACGCTGTTGCAGCGCCTCACGCAGGACGAGATCGATGCCGTGCTGGCGCACGAACTCGGGCACTTCAAGCATCGCCACGTAATCAAGCGCATCGCCCTGACCTTCGCCATCAGCCTGGGATTCCTCTGGCTGCTGGCGCAGTTGCTGCATGCCCACTGGTTCTATCAAGGGCTCGGCATCGCAAACGAATCCACCGCGCTGGCATTGTTGCTGTTCTTCATGGCATTGCCGGTATTCACCTTTCTGCTGCATCCCGTCGCCTCGGCCTATTCGCGCAAGCATGAGTTCGAAGCCGACGCCTACGCCGCGCAGCAGACCGACGCGAAAGAACTCGTCAACGCGCTGGTCAAGCTGTATCAGGACAATGCAAAGACGCTGACGCCCGATTCGCTGTATGCCATTTTTTACGAATCCCATCCACCCGCACCGATACGCATCGCGCATCTGCAACAAATTGGAGCCCGCAAATGAAGAAGTATGTATTCCTGCTGTTACTCGCCGCCAGTACCGCACATGCCGATCCGTTCGCCACAGGCAATGCAGCAAACGGCAAAAAACTGTTCGCCAAATACGAGTGCGATAGCTGCCACAAAGGCAAGGTGGGCGGCGATGGAAGCGCGATTTTCACGCGTCCAGACCGCATCGTGCGCACCGTCGACCAACTCATCCCGCGCATCAAATTCTGCTCCGGCTTCGTCGGTGCCAATCTTTCCGCGCAGGAAGAGCAGGATCTTGCGGCGCACCTGAACCAGAACTATTACCACTTCAAGTGAAGGAGGCAATCATGACCGCAACCTGCGACCTGACCAACAAGCAATGCAAACCCTGCGAAGGCGGGGTGCCGCCGCTGAGCCAGGATGAAGCAAAGAACCTGCTCAAGCAACTCGACGGCTGGGAACTGCACGACAACCGCATCAGCAAGACCTTCGAGTTCAAGAACTATTATCAGGTGATCGCCTTCGTCAACGCGGTGGCCTGGATGACGCACCGCGAAGACCACCACCCCGACATGACGGTCGGCTACAACAAGTGCCGCGTGGAATATTCCACGCACGCCATCGGCGGCCTGTCCGAGAACGACTTCATCTGCGCCGCGAAAGTGGAAGCGCTGTTCGCGATTTGAAACTGCGAGGGCTGGTCATTGCCGCCTATGGGCGCCACTATCTGGCAGAACTGCCCGGCGGAGAGATACTTGAATGCGTTCCCCGCGGCAAGAAAAGCGATGTCGCTTGCGGTGACACGGTGGAGATCGAGCGCACCAGCGCTGACCAGGCCGTCATCGACAGCATCGCGCCGCGCACCACTCTGCTGTATCGCTCCGATGCCTACAAGCAGAAGATCATCGCTGCCAATGTCACCCAGATCGTCGTCGTCGTCGCCACCGAACCCTCGTTCAACGATGAGTTGCTGGCGCGCTGCCTGATCGCCGCACATGACCAGAATCTGGAAACGCTCATCGTGCTGAACAAGTGCGATCTGCCGCAAATCGAGGCCGCACGCGCCCAGCTCGCTCCCTACAGGAAGATCGGATACCGCGTACTGGAACTCTCCGCGAAGCAGGATGTGGCGCCGCTATTGCCTTATTTGCAGGGCCATACCAGCGTACTGGTCGGTCAGTCCGGCATGGGAAAATCCACCCTCATCAACGCGCTGATCCCCGGTGCGCTTGCCGCGACGCGCGAGATCTCCACCGTCCTCGATTCCGGCAAGCACACCACCACCCATGCGAGGTTGTACCACCTGAACGCCGATAGTCACTTGATCGACTGCCCCGGCGTGCAATTGTTCGGCCTGCATCATCTGGATTTTGCCGCGATAGAAAAAAGCTTTCCAGAATTTTTGCCCTACCTCGGCCAGTGCCGCTTCGCCAATTGCAGTCACTCGCACGAGCCGGACTGCGCGATACGCGAGGCAACCGAAGAAGGGAAAATCGATCTGCGAAGATTGAAGCTGTTTCAACAGATCACGGCACATTAGATTCAGTGACACCCAGGCTGATCGCCCTAATTAAGGGATATCGGCGTTGTCCGTCAGAACCCTTTCCCTCCAGAAATATCTGGCTCCCCGATCCAGTCTCCTTTCGCCCGAAAAAAAAGGTCCTGACTTCCGTCAGGACCCCAATAACAATACTTAGTGGAGTAAAGATACCGCTAACGGCTTATTCCTTGGAGTCTCCGGTAAAGAAGATCATGAAACACAGCACGATGAATGGAGACAGGACCAGCGGCAAGAAGATCATGGATGTTGACACGATTGCACCCCCCAATTTAGTTAAAAGAAATTACGCATACCACGGCAGTATTTTCACTGCTCCGATTGAAAATCCCGCGTCGATGTGACTGTGGCCAGGCAAATCGTGTGGCAAGGAAATAATCGCATTGGTTGACTGAATACGTCAAGAATAATTATCGAAAATAATCCATATAATCAACAATGAATAAGGGATTAATGTCAATTTTGAGTAAAATTCTCGGGTTTGATCGATGCCAGTAAGGGTTTGCCGATAGGAGGAATTCGATGCGCCAACGTCGGCTGAGCTAGCGCTGCCGCCGCCTTATATCAGCCCAGCAGATTCGCCACCGTCAGCAGCATGAGCAGGAACAGCCAGAACACCAATGCTCGCCACACCAGTCCGACCGCACTTTGCATGAAGTCCGCATCCGCCTCGTCCCCGATGCCGAGTTCCGGGCGAAACACGGGTTGCTGGTCCTGCACGATGGTCTGCCCCAACCTCACGCCGAGCGCGCCGGCGCCGCTGGCGAGGATCACCCCGGCTTCGGGGTCTGTCCAGTTTTGTGCCTGATTGCGCCAGCAGTAGGCGGTATCCTCAAAATTGCCCACGATGGCGAAGGTGCTGGCAGTGAGGCGTAACGGCAGCCATTCCATGATGTGGTACGCCTGCCTTGCAAACACGCCGTAATTCCCGAAGTCCGCTTCATCCTGTGTACCCCAGCGCTTGTACAGGAACAATGCCAGACGATACAGGATCGCACCGATCGGCCCCAATCCCAGCATCATGAAGATGACGAACCAGAATACGACGCCGAACACATTACGGTGCGATGCCAGCAAGGCTTGCTCTATGGTCACACGGGCGACCTCTTCGTAGCTCAAGTCTTCGCAGGACTTTCCCAGCCAGTCGCCGAGCAGCGCGCGCGCCTTGTCCAGCTGCTTTTCCCGCAATGCCAGATGGATATCGGTGAAATAGTGGCTGAATTGGCGAAAGCCCATGGTGAGATAGAGCACCAGCACGCTGAACGCCCAGGCAAAGACAGGATGCACCTTCAGCAGGAGAAAATGGATCGATGTGACCAGTATCAAGGGCAGGGCCACGGCAAGTATCCAGGCGATGCGCCCTTGCCTGACCTCGCCCGCATTGAAGTTGCGCTGGAAGAAATTCACATAGCCGGCAAGCCATGTGTAGAGATATTTGCGGGATGAAAGCGGGTGCAGTTGTTCCAGCAACAACGCGGCGATCAGGGAGAGCAGGCTCATGGCTTCAACGGGACATCTAACTCGAATAGGGAGAAAGATACCACAAGCGCAGAACCTGCCGCACCCCGGACTAGGCGATCATGCCAGCCGCCACAGTGTTATTGGTCGCCTCGTCGATGACGATGAAGCTTCCTGTTGCCCGGTCTGTCCCGTAACTGTCGAACACCAAAGGCTGCTGAGTCTTGATTGCGACGCGCGCGATATCGTTCATGTTCAGCCTTTCCGCGGCGTGCTGCTCCAGCGTGTTCACGTCTACCCGGAAATCGAGGCGCGAGAACAGGCACTTTGCGGTGCGCGTGGTGTGCTTGACGAGATATTTGCGGTTTTTGTCCAGCGGGCTTTCCGACAACCAGCACAAGGTCCCTTCGAATTCCTTGTCCACCTTGGGCGGATGCGCGCTGGTGCGCACAATCATGTCGCCGCGCGAGATGTCGATCTCATCGGCCAGCGTAATGGTCACTGATTGCGGGGCAAACGCGGTTTGCAGCGTGCCGTCGTAAGTCACGATCTCCTTGACACGGGTGGTGCGGCCTGAGGGCAGGACCGTCACCTCGTCGCCCACGGAGACTTCACCCGCTTCGATGCGGCCTGCAAATCCCCGAAAACCGTTGGCGTATTCGCCGACGGTTTCGGTGGAGACTAACCCGCTTTGCCGGGTTATGTCGGAGCCAAAATCGCTACCGTGAACCCGGCACACCCATTGCACCGGAAAGCGGAAATCGCTGGTGTTCACGTCGTGGTCGATCTCGACCGTCTCCAGCAGCTCCAGCAGCGCAGGACCTCCATACCAGCCGAGATTGGCGCCACGATTCACCACCATGTCGCCGTTCAGCGCGGACAGCGGGATGCAATGGACATCGTGCAAGCCGAGCTGGGCGGCGAATGAGCTGTATTCGGCGATGATCTGGTCGAAGCGAGCCTGCGAGTAGTCCACCATGTCCATCTTGTTCACCGCCAGCACCACATGCGGTACGCCCAGCAAACTGGCCAGGTAAGAGTGGCGGCGCGTCTGCGTCAGCACACCCTTGCGCGCGTCGATCAGGATGATGGCGAGGTTGGCGGTGGAGGCGGCGGTCACCATGTTGCGCGTGTACTGCTCGTGTCCGGGCGTATCGCCGATGATGAACTTGCGCCTGGGCGTGGCGAAATAGCGGTAGGCCACGTCGATGGTGATGCCCTGCTCGCGTTCGGCCTGCAAGCCGTCGGTCAGCAGCGACAGGTCGACTGCTGCCATGCCGCGCTTCTCGCTGGTCCTGGCGATGGCCGAGAACTGGTCCTCGAAGATGGATTTCGAGTCGTGCAACAGGCGGCCGATCAGCGTGCTCTTGCCGTCGTCCACGCTGCCGGCGGTGATGAAACGGAGTAATTGTGTGGTGTTGCTCATGATTGAACCCCTAAATCTTTTCCGCCTCGTCATTCCGGCGCAGGCCGGAATCCAGCGGGTGTATTTGACATGCATTTGGCTTTTGTCCCGCGTTGCGGGCGTTTGCCTTCCAACTGGATTCCGGCCTGCGCCGGATAACCAGCGACTTGCCCGCTTGCGGGCTTAGTCGATTGGCTAGTAGTTCCACCAATGACGGCCTAGAAATACCCTTCCTTCTTGCGCAGTTCCATTGAGGCGTCCGACGTCTGGTCGTCCATGCGGGTCGCGCCGCGCTCGGTGATGCGTGTGGTCGCAGTCTCCTCAATGATCTCGTCCACCGTGCGTGCGACCGATTCGACCGGCGCGGTACACGTCATGTCGCCCACGGTACGGAAACGCACCGAGAGCACCTCCACTTTCTCGCCTGCCTTCGGCTGTACCAGGTGCGACACCGGGATCACGGAGCCGCCGCGGCGGATCACTTCCCGCTCGTGGGCAAAGTAGATATTCGGGATATACAGCTTTTCGCGACCGATATATTCCCAGATATCCATCTCGGTCCAGTTGCTGATCGGGAACACGCGGATGTTCTCGCCCGCATGCACACGGGTGTTGTAGGTGTCCCACAACTCCGGGCGCTGGTTCTTGGGATCCCACTGGCCGAACTCGTCGCGAAAGGAGAAGATGCGCTCCTTGGCGCGCGCCTTTTCCTCGTCGCGCCGGGCTCCGCCCATGCAGGCGTCGAAGCCGAACTCGGCGATGGTCTCCAGCAGCGTCACCGACTGGTACGGATTGCGCGGCTTGTCCGGGTCCTTGACGACGATGGAGCCGCGCCTGATCGAATCCTCCAGCGAGCGCACGATCAGCCGCTCTCCCAAGTCCTTCGCCAGCTTGTCGCGGCACGCGATCACTTCCGGGAAGTTGTGCTCGGTGTCGATATGCACCAGCGGGAAGGGGAACTTCGCCGGCCGGAACGCCTTTTCCGCCAGACGCAGCATCACGATGGAATCCTTGCCGCCCGAGAATAGCAGCGCCGGATTCCTGCATTCGGCCGCAACCTCGCGCATGATGTGGATGGATTCGCTCTCCAGCGCATCCAGATGGGTGAGGGTGTGTCTGTTCACGATGTTTTCAACCAGTTTCATGATCTTTCCCGTTCTGCCGAATTACGCTAAAGCCTCTTGCTGCACACCGGCTTGCGCAGCGATTTCGATGATGCGCTCACGGCTGGCCTGCAATGAGGTGCTGCTCGCTCCCTGCACGACCTTGCGCACATGCCCCACATGCAGGCCGCATTCCTTGTTTGCCGGATCCTCCCACCACCACCGCCCGGCGCGGATGTCCTCGCCCGGTGTGACGGAGCGTGTGCAGGGCGCGCAACCCAGGCTCGGATAGAATTGGTCATGCAGTTTGTTGTACGGCACATCGTATAGTCGGATATATGCCCACACGTCCTTGTTCGACCAGTCCAGCAGCGGGTTGAACTTCTGCAAGCCGTTGTCGGCGTCAAAAGAGGAAACCTCCAGCGTGCCCCGCGTCACCGCCTGATCGCGGCGCATACCGGTGATCCACGCCCCATTGCCTGCGAGCGCCCGGCGCAATGGCTCAACCTTGCGCACGAAGCAGCATCCCTTGCGATTCTCCACACTGTCATAGAAGCCGTTGATGCCGTGCCGTGAAACGTATTCTTCTACCAGTGCGTTATCCGGGAAATAGACCTGCAGCGGTAGCGTGTACTGTTGCCCGACTTCCTGTATCAGGTCATAGGTCTCTTTCGGCAGGCGCCCGGTGTCCAGGCTGAACATCCGGATATCCCGTTGATCCCTGGCAATCAGATCGGTCAGTACCATATCTTCCGCCCCCAGGCTGTTGGCAAAAACCACCGGCGCAAATTCGCTCGCGGCCCTGCGTAGCACCACGATCGCGTCGGCGATCTTTCTGTCCAGTTCTTTACTGTAATCGGTACTCATTTCGGCAATGCCTCCTTCAGGTCCAGTTGTCCGTCCTTCTCGGTGGCGAATGCCGCCACCTTGACTGTCCATGCGTCCACTTTCGCACTGGCTGCCGCAAGAGCGTCGTTGTCGATTTCTTCGCTGCCAGCCAATTCAAGGGCAGCATGCGCAAACTCGGCAGCGATCTCTTCCGGCGCCAGCAGGTTGAGCTGTGCCGCCAGCTGAGCCAGGTCGTCCTGGCGCGCACCGCCCAGCAACTGGGCCACACCGGAACCGAGCAGGCGCAGGATGGACTCGTTGCACTGTGCCGCCTCGACATACTTGCGCTGGAACACCAGGGCATTGCGGTACTCGCGTTCATGTGCGGCCTCGAAGAAATTCGCCCCGATCAGCACCTGCGACGCACCGGCACACTCGCCGCCGCCCAGTTGCAGCACGCGGAAGTCGGCCTTGTCGCCGTAATCGCGCATCACGCTGTCCAGCTCTTCCGCCCTCACTTCGGACAGATCGGCCAGCAGCTCCTTGAAGTAATCCGGCTGCTGCGCTCGCGCCCACACGAAGAAGCTGCTCTCGCCGCTGGCCAGATGTGCCGCCTGCACACGTTCGATGGCCTGCTTGATGCGCGCCACCGGCAACGACGGTCCCTTCAGCGCCAGCGCGCCGCCCGCGGTGCCCTTGCCCGCGAAATACATCTGGTAATGCGGCACCAGCTTGCCGTGCATGCGCTTGCCTTCACCGTAGATGCCGATGTCGCCCGTCTCCGGCTGTGCGCAACCGTTATGGCAGCCGGACACGCGGATGTTCAGGTCGGCCTTGCCGCCGGACAGCAACGGGCCCAGCACGGTGCTGGAGGTGATGCCCAGGCGGCAGGTCGAGGTACCGGGGCAGGCGACCACGTTGTCGCCGACCTTGGGCTCGGACAGGCCGAGCGCCGCGATGCCGCTGCGCAGGGCCGCCACTTTCTCCTGCGGCACGTTGAACACCGCGAAGTTCTGGTCCTGCGAGGTGTGGATCTCGCTCAGCCCCTGCGCCTGCAGCAAGGCCGCAAGGCCGCGCAGCTGGTCTGCCATGACGTCGCCGATGGGCAAGGCGATGGGGAACACGAACAACCCGGCCTGGCGTTGCGCAAAGAGCTTGCGCGGCGCGCCTTGTCCCGGCGCTTCATTGCCGCCCGGCGTGCGCCATTCTCCTTGCGGATAGGGCTGGCCGGCCAACGCCTGCCTGGTGCGCACGAACTCTTCGCGGTATTTCTCCAGGAAGCCCTCCGCGCCAAAGCGCTCGACCAGGAACTTGATGCGTGATTTCGCCCGCTTGGTGCGGTCGGAATATTTGTTGTGCAACGACACCAGCGCTTCCATGGCGAACATCAACTCGTTCTCGGAAATGAATTCCTCGACCACGATGGACTCGCGCGGCTTGTGCCCCAGCCCGCCACCAGCCCTGATTCTGAAGCCGGGCAGGCCGTCCTTGCGCACCGCGATCACGCCGCAGTCGTGCAGCAGCGATTGTGCGCAATCAGTCTCGCAGCCGGAGAACGATATCTTGAACTTGCGCGGCAACTGCTGGTTGAGCGGATTGCGCAGGAAGTGCAAGGTCGCACCCTCCAGGTGTCTGTTCACGTCCACATGTTCTTTCGGGCATACGCCGGCAAGCGGGCAGGCCGTCATGTTGCGGATGGTGTTGCCGCATGCCTCGCGCGAGGTCATGCCGGCGCTGGCGAGGCGACGCATCGCCGACGGCATCTTGATCAGGGGTACGTAATGGATCTGGATGCTCTGGCGCGTGGTCACATGCGCGATCTGGTGCTGCGAGAATTCCTCGGCGATATCGGCCAGCACTTCCAGTTGCCCGGCGTTCAGACGGCCGCCCGGCACCTTGATACGCAGCATGTTCACGCCCTGCTGGCGCTGGCCGTATACGCCCTGCTGCAGACGTATCGCCGTGAAGCGGTCGGAATCGATACCGCCGGCGTTGAAAATGTCGATCGCTTCTTCGAAGCGGTTGATCTCGTCCAGGTCAGACAGGTTGCGTGTGTTCAGGCTCATTTTTTGTTCCTTTCAATTCAAAACCAGTCGGGTGCCGACGATCAGCAGCATCGCTGCCAGGATCGGGCGCAAAAAGTTTTCCGGGACCTTTGCACTCAGATGGCTGCCGATATAGATGCCGGGCAGCGAACCCAGAAGCAGGCTGCCCAGCAGCACGAAATCGACCGTACCCAGCGCCATGTGCCCAATGCCGGCAACCGCCGTGAGCGGCACCGCGTGGGCGATATCCGTCCCCACCACTCTGGCTGTAGCCATGCGCGGATACAGGAACAGCAGTGCAACCGTACCCAGCACGCCTGCGCCGATGGATGAAATGGCAACCAACGCCCCGACGACGAAGCCGGTGGCGACGGTCGCGGTTTGCAGATGCCGGTGGTGCAATTCGTAAACCGCGCCGTCCTTGCGTTGTGCAAACTTCCTGATACTGTCCTTTAGCAACAGCGCCGAGGCCGTCAGCAGCAAGGCGACGCTCAGTACGCTGGTCACCAGGCTGCGCAGGGTCTTCTCATCCAGCGCAAGGTATTTCAGCAGCGCAATGGTGAGCAATGCAGCCGGCAGGCTGCCCAGGGACAGCAGGCCCAGGACTTTCCAGTCCACCGTACCGTTACGGCTGTGTACCCAGCCACCCAGCGTTTTGGTCAGCGAGGCATACAGCAGATCGGTGCCGACCGCCGTCGCGGGCGAGACGCCGAAGAACAGCACCAGCAACGGGGTCATCAACGACCCGCCACCGACCCCGGTCACCCCGACGACCAGCCCGACCAGAAAGCCGGAAATTGTGAATAACCAATCCATTTGATCCGCACCACCCTGATATCCACGCTCACGATGGGGCGCATTCTAGGCCGGCCTCTTTATATTGCTAAATACTTTTATGTTAATATCTTATAACCTGCCGACATATACGGAGCTGCCCATGAACCTGCAACAATTGCGCTACATGAACGAGATCGTGCGCTGCGGCCTGAACATCTCGGACGCGGCCAATGCGCTCTATACCTCGCAACCGGGGGTGAGCAAACAGATCAAACTGCTCGAAGAGGAATTGGGTATCGACATCTTCGTGCGCAACGGCAAGCGCATCGTCGCTATCACCGATCCGGGCAAGGCGGTGCTGGAGATCGCCCAGCGCGTGTTGCACGAAACGGAGAACCTGAAACAGGTCGGGCAGGAGTTCCGCACCCAGGATAGCGGCAGCCTGACCGTGGCGACCACCCACACGCAGGCACGTTATGCTCTGCCGCACGTGGTCAAGGAGTTCATGAAGGAATACCCGGGCGTCAGGCTCGGCCTGCACCAAGGCAGCCCGACCCAGATCGCCGAGCAGGTTTTGAGCGGTGAAGTGGACATCGGTATCGCCACCGAGAGCCTGGCCTTGTACGATGAACTCATCACCCTGCCCTGCTACGAATGGCACCACTGCGTGGTCGTACCGCCCAAACATCCGCTGTTGCTGGAAAAACGCCTGACGCTGAAAAAGCTGGCGCAATATCCCATCATCACCTACGACTTCGCCTTCACCGGGCGCAACAAGATCAATCAGGCGTTCAGGGAAGCCGGCATCGAACCCAACATTGCGCTCACCGCCATCGACGCCGACGTGATCAAGACCTATGTGGAATTGGGACTGGGCGTGGGCATTGTGGCGCAGATGGCGTTCATACCGGACCGGGACAGGCACCTGCGCATGATCGACGCCGGGCACTTGTTCCAGCCCAGCACTACGCGCATCGCGATCCGTAGGAACCAGTATCTGCGGGGCTTCGGCTATCACTTCATCGAATTGTTCGCGCCGCACCTCACGCGCGATGTGGTGTCGGCAGCATTGCATCTGACGACCTGAACGAATCGGGTGGAGTCCATATACGACTTATGACGATTCACCCGATCGGGCCGTGATACTCATTTGTCTTGTCGTTTTTGTACAACATCCCGATAGAACCGGTAGGTGCTTTTCCCGCTTTGCTTCGCAAGGTACATCGCCTCGTCCGCTCGCTTGACGAGCTTCACGGGATTGTCGGAGTCCTCCGGGAATAGCGAAATGCCGATGCTGGCGCCCACATGACATGCCTGCCCCTTGAGATCAAAAGCCTTCGACAGGACGGCGATGATCTTGTTGGCCACCTGCACCGCATTTTCGTCCGTTCCGATGCTGTCCAGCACGACGATGAATTCATCCCCGCCCACCCTCGCTACCGTATCCGAATCCCTGATCGTCTTCTTCAGCCTTGCGGAAACACCCTTGAGCAGCAAGTCTCCCGCATCGTGCCCCAGCGTATCGTTGATACCCTTGAATCCGTCAAGATCGAGAAACAGGACGGCGGCTTTGTTCTTGTTCCGTTTCGCCAGGGCAATCGAATGGTTGAGGACATCCAGCAACATTGCCCGATTCGGCAGGTCGGTCAGGTAATCGTAGTGCGCCAGGTGTGCAATCTTCTTCTCGGCCCGTTTGCGTTCGGTTATGTCCCTGAGGATACCGATGAAGTAGCGATGCCCGCCCAACACCATTTCGGAAACGGACAGCTCCATCGGAAATTCCTCGCCGCTCTTCCGGACAGCCATCACTTCGCGCCCGCGTACGCCAAGGATCCGGGACTGGCCCGTTTGCAGATACCGGTCCAGGTGTACGCCATGCGCACTTTGATCCGGCTCCGGCATCAGCATGCTCAGATTCATTCCGATCGCCTCATGCTGTGAATAACCGAAAATCTCCTCGGCTGCAGGATTGAACGCCTGAATTTCCCCGGATTCGTTGATCGTAATGATGCCATCCATGGCATTGTGAATGATGGATCGCAGCTGGTTCTGGCTTTTCTCCAGGTCGCCCTTTATCTGTTTCAGGTTAGTGACCATCTGCCAGAACAACTTGACCTCGGGACCGCTGGCCACCCTCCTGTCGCCAAAAACCCTGAACGCTTCTTCGGCTATCGAATCGTCGTGCGACAAGTTGTACACGATGCAGTCTGGATAGTCCTTGCAGATTTGCAGCGCCTCGGCGGCGACTGTAAAAGTAGGAATCCCGTGTTTTTTTGCAAGCAGCATCCCGGGCGCATCAGGATTCGTATCGGCGATGGCCACAACCTTGACCAGGCTGTCTTCCAGGAACATTTCAAGCAGTGCGGAACCTCCACGACCGGCTCCGATGATCAAGACGGGATACCCCTGGGTTCTTTGTATGGACATGCTCACTCCCGATCTAACCTGGATGGAAAGAAATCTACTTATATTTATGTTGACTCTTGCATACCGCGCGGGCAACCGCCCATTCAGCGTGTCGACTGGCAAGAGCCCAAAACTAGCTTGCCCCCCGCTTGGAAAAATCCCTGAGCCGGAAACCAAGCGCATACAGCACGGCAAAGTACACCACCACTCCCAGCGCCACCAGCCATGAGAGGTGGATGATGCGCGTCCAGCCGTGGCTGGTGAGCCAGTGCTGTTCGCTGCCCATACCGAACCAGAGCGTCAGGGCCAGCGCGAACAAGGCGATACACAGTTTGGCAAAGAACCTCCCCCATCCCGGCTCGGGCTGGTATATGCCGCGCTTGCGCAGGAAATAGAACAGGATCAGTGAATTGAAACAGGCACCCAGGCCGATGGCAAGCGCCAACCCGGCGTGTTGCAGGTGCATCCCGAATACGAACAGCAGGTTCATCAGCTGCGTGGCCAGCAGCGTCGCGATGCCTATCTTGACCGGCGTCCTGATGTCTTGCCGCGCGTAGAAGCCGGGGGCGAGCACTTTCACCGCGATGAGTCCGATGAGCCCGATGCTGTAGCCCACCAATGCGTTGCGCGTCATCAGCACATCGTTGGCGACAAACGCACCATGCTGGAAAAAGGTCGCCAGCAAAGGCACGGCAATCATGCCCAGCCCCAGTGCGGCGGGCAGCGTGAGCATGAAAACCAGACGCAAGCCCCAATCCAGCAGCCTGGAATATTCTTCTGTGCTGTTGTCGGCATAGTGTTTGGCAAGCGAAGGCAGCAGGATGGAGCCCAGCGCCGCCCCCAGCAGGCCCGAGGGAAATTCCATCAGGCGATCCGCGTAATATAGCCAGGACACGCTACCCACCATCAGGAGTGAAGCAAAAATGGTGTTGATGATGAGGCTGACCTGCCCGATGGAAACGCCGAACACCGCCGGCCCCATCTGCCTGATGACGCGCCACATTCCCTCATCTTTCAGGTTGAAGCGGATACTGGGCAAAAGGCCTATTTTTTTCAGGAACGGAATCTGGAAAGCCAGTTGCACAAAGCCCGCGATGAACCAGGCCCAGGCCAAGCCCATGATCGGCCGGTCGAAAAGCGGTGCCAGCCACAGAGCGCCGCCGATCAGGCATATGTTCAACAAAATGGGGGCAAAGGCCGGCACCCAGAACTTGTTGTAGGTGTTGAGTATCCCGGCCGCCACGGACACCAGCGAAATGAAAAAGATGTAAGGCGAAGTGATCCGCAGCATCTGCACGGTCAGGTTGAACTTCTCCGCATCCTTGGAAAATCCCGGCGCGGTCAAATATATGATGAGGGGTGCCGCGATGATGCCTGTCAGCGTGACCACAAACAGGACCAGCGCCAGCATGGTCGTCACATGATCCACCAGCAACCTGGTCTCGTCATGCCCGCGCCGTTTATTGTATTCGCCGAAGATCGGCACAAAGGCCTGCGAAAACGCGCCCTCGGCAAACAAGCGTCGCAACAGGTTTGGCAGCCTGGTCGCGATGATGTATGCATCGTTAACCATGCCCGCACCGAAGATGCGCGCGATCAACACATCGCGCACGAAAGCCAGGATGCGCGACACCAGGGTGAGACTGCTGACTGCAGCCAGGGCTTTGAGCAGGTTCATCGAGTCATGAAGATATTTCTTTAGTCACTTGTTGAATGCCGAATTCGGCAACGTCGCGAGAGCGGTCATTCCTGTCTGACAATCTGAATTTCCGGGAGGTTTGAAATGGGCGCAATTGTAGCATCGCCCTGTTGCCCAACCGAACCAACTGACGGAACAGCCGGTTTTAAGTCCCGTATTCCTGTTGAACTTGTCGAGCGATGGCACCAAGTCAGTCAGCATGTTGTAAGCATCCCCCCTTATACTGGACGAACGAATCCAATCGATATTCCCCTGAGTTATTTACGTGTACCCGACTCCCTTTGCCTACGCATCAGGGTTGAAACAGGGATAACGAGTCGCCTGCATCAATTGTCCGTGTCGTCTCATGGCCACGCGAACAACAGCCTGTCTTGTGAGGAAATGGCTAGTGAACAAGATATTTATCAAGACACAAAAAGGGATCGAAGAGATCGAGAAGCGTACCAGCGACATGTCGCTTCGGGTAAGGCGGGTTCTGATCCTGGTTGACGGGAAACGTACGCCCGAAGATATTCATGAATTGGCGCTGGCCGACGATCTGGATCAGACGCTTGGATCGCTTGAGGAAAGTGGTTACATCCAGCCAATCAGGCAGCCGGAAACTGCCGCAACGGCTTCCAAGATAGATGAAAACACGCCAAGGGAATTCATCTTCCGCAAAATTCCGGACACACAGGACCCCAAAGACATGGAAATGGCCAGACATTTCATCCTGAACACCCTTTATACATTCTGCGGCCAGTGGGCCCACCTTTCAATTGTCAAAGCGGCTTCGGCAGCCAATACCCATGAAGAACTACGCAAAAGCTTCATGCCCTGGTACAACGCCATCATCGAAACGGGTGAAGGCCGGCGCCGTGCCGAGGAATTGAGTTCTTCGCTGCTCAAGGTGATCTGAATCCCGGCAAGACCTCGCTTGAACCCGCGTCCGGCCGTCCCACGGCCCAGCCCCAGGCAGACACTCCGCCGAATTGTTCCGCGGCTTCCGGGGCCGACTACCAAGCCCGGAAGCGCGCCCAGCAAAAAGGATTTGCCAAACCTTGATTGAGCCTCTAGAATGCGCCCCTTTCTGAAAAGCCGAATTCTCAAGGAGTAGTAGTCATGGCAAATAGCGCACAAGCTAGAAAACGTGCAAGACAAGCAGTCAAGCAAGGCCAGCACAATGCCAGCCTGCGTTCCGAGCTGCGTACCGCGATCAAGAAGGTCACCAAGGCAATCGAAGCTGGCGACAAGGCTGCCGCACAAGCCGTGTTCAACGAATCCACCAGTGTGGTAGATTCCATCGCCGACAAGAAGATCGTCCACAAGAACAAGGCTGCCCGACATAAGAGCCGCTTGTCCGCTGCGATCAAGGCGATGGCCTGATTTATTGCAGACGACCAGTCTGCGACAAAAGGCCGACGATGTTGTCGGCCTTTTTTGTTTATAGTTCGAACATCTGAGATACAACAAGACCGGGAAACCTTGCCATGTCACATTTGATGAACACCTATGCTCGGCAAAACATTACCTTCACCCACGGTGAGGGAGTTTGGTTATGGGACGTCAATGGCAAGCGCTACCTGGATGCGCTGTCCGGTATCGCGGTCAACACTCTTGGGCATGCGCACCCGCGCTTCACCGCCGCGCTTACCGCGCAGATCGGCAAGCTGATCCATACTTCAAACCTGTACCAGGTCCGCGAACAGGAACTGATCGCGGACAAATTGTGCGAACTCTCCGGAATGCAGGAAGTGTTCCTTTGCAACTCCGGCTGCGAGGCGAACGAAGCAGCCATCAAGCTGGCAAGGCTGTACGGCAACCAGCGCGGCATCGACACACCGACCATCATCGTGATGGAAAAGGCCTTCCACGGCAGGACGCTGGCCACCCTCTCCGCCACCGGCAACCGCAAGGTGCAGGCGGGATTTGAGCCGCTGGTCAAAGGATTCGTACGCGTTCCTTACGATGACCTGGACGCTATCCGGCAGGTCGCTGCACATACCCCCAATATCGTTGCCGTGCTGGTCGAGCCGATCCAGGGCGAAGGCGGCATCCGCACCCCGGATATCAGCTATCTGCAAGGCGTGCGCAATATCTGCGACGAACATGAATGGCTGCTGATGCTGGACGAGGTGCAGTGCGGACTGGGCCGGACCGGCAAATGGTTCGCCTTCCAGCACACCAGCATCATGCCCGACGTGATGACCCTGGCCAAAGGCCTGGGCTCAGGCGTCCCCGTGGGCGCCTGCCTGGCTGCAGGCAGAGCCGCGGGCACATTCAAGCCGGGCAATCACGGCTCGACTTTCGGCGGCAATCCGCTCGCCTCGACCGCTGCGCTGACCACGCTGAACATCATGGAACAGGACAAGCTCCTGGATCATGCCGCGCAGTTGGGTACCTGGCTCAAGCAGCAGCTCAAGACCAGGCTAGGCGGCGTCAAAGGCGTCGTCGCCGTGCGCGGCCAGGGACTGATGCTGGGCATAGAGCTCGACAAGCCGTGCGGCGAGATCGTCACCAAGGCGCGGGAGAATGGCCTGCTGATCAACGTCACCGCGGACAACGTGATCCGCTTGCTGCCGTCGCTCATCTTCTCTGAAACCGAAGCGCAACAGTTGCTGGATATACTCTGCCCGCTGGTGGTGGACTTCTTGGCGCAGGAGTGAATATGAGCGGCAAACCGATCAAGCATTTCCTGCAATTCAAGGACCTGAGCCGTGACGAACTTGAATACCTGTTCGAGCGCACCCGCATCATCAAGGAGCGCTTCAAGCGCTATGAAAAGTACTGGCCGCTGACCGACCGCACGCTGGTGATGATCTTCGAGAAGGCCAGTACACGCACCCGCCTGTCGTTCGAGGCGGGCATGCAACAGCTCGGCGGTTCGGCCATCTACCTTAACACCAGGGACTCCCAACTGGGCCGTGGCGAACCTGTGGAAGATGCCGGCCAGGTCATCTCGCGCATGAGCGACATCGTGATGATCCGCACTTATGAACAGGACATCATCGAGCGCTTCGCGTCCAACTCGCGCGTGCCGGTCATCAACGGCCTGACCAACGAATACCACCCATGCCAGGTGCTGGCCGATATCTATACCTATGTCGAACATCGCGGCAGCATCAAAGGCAAGACGGTGGCGTGGATCGGCGATTCCAACAACATGTGCAACACCTGGCTGCAGGCGGCCGAGATTCTGGATTTCAACGTGCATGTATCCACCCCGCCCGGCTATGAAGTGGAGCCGGAGCGTGCAGGCCTGTTCGGCGAAGACCATTACGAAGAATTCACCGACCCGATGGAAGCCGCTCGCGGCGCCGACCTGGTGACCACCGACGTATGGACCTCGATGGGCTTCGAGGCAGAGAACGAAGAGCGCATGAAAGACTTCGCCGACTGGCAAGTCGATGGCGACATGATGCGCGTTGCAGCCAAGAATGCCATCTTCATGCACTGCCTGCCCGCGCATCGCGGCGAAGAAGTCTCGGCGGAAGTCATCGACGGCGCCCAATCTGTCGTGTGGGACGAGGCGGAGAACCGTTTGCACGCACAGAAAGCGCTGATGGAATACCTGTTGTTGGGAAAAGTATCGGCATGAGCGACAGCTCCCCGAAAAAGGAAACCACGCATCACAGCCAGAAAAGCCGGCTGGCCGACCACATCCTGCCGTCTTCGGCCACCATGATCGGGGTCTGCATGACTGTCATCAGCGTGTCGCAACTCATTCCCAAACACAGCATCAGCAGACATGTAGACGACTTGCTGGCTTTCGACAGCCTGTTTTTCCTGACAAGCGCCATGCTGTCCTATTTTTCCATTCGCCATCCAGAACGTGCGGAAAAACTGGAGCAGGTTGCCGATATCATTTTCCTGGTGGCCATTGCACTCATGGTCATCATCGGATTTGTCGTTTCCTTTGAACTAATGATTGACTAACTGGGTTGATAAACATGTCTGACATCAAAAAAGCCGTCCTGGCCTACTCCGGCGGACTCGATACCTCGGTCATCCTGAAATGGCTGCAGGATACTTACAAATGCGAAGTCGTCACCTTCACCGCCGACCTCGGCCAGGGCGAGGAACTCGAACCCGCGCGCCAGAAGGCACTGCAATTCGGCATCAAGCCGGAAAACATCTTCATCGACGACCTGCGCGAAGAATTCGTGCGCGATTTCGTGTTCCCGATGTTCCGCGCCAATACCGTCTACGAAGGCGAATACCTGCTCGGCACCTCCATCGCGCGCCCGCTGATCGCCAAGCGCCTGATCGACATCGTCAACAAGACCGGTGCCGATGCCATCTCGCACGGAGCGACCGGCAAGGGCAACGACCAGGTGCGCTTCGAACTGGGCGCCTATGCGCTCAAGCCCGGTATCAAGATCATTGCGCCCTGGCGCGAATGGGATCTCCTGAGTCGCGAGAAGCTGCTGGCCTACGCGGAAAAGCACGGCATACCGATCGACATGAAACACAAGAACGGCGGCTCGCCCTACTCCATGGATGCGAACCTGCTGCATATCAGCTTTGAAGGGCGGCACCTGGAAGACCCGGCCGCTGAGGCTGAAGAAAGCATGTGGCGCTGGACCGTTTCGCCGGAAAATGCACCGGATGCCGCGGAATACCTCGACCTCGAGTTCGCCAATGGCGACATCGTGGCACTGAACGGCAACAAGATGTCTCCGGCACAAGTGCTGACCAAGCTGAACGAGCTGGGCGGCAAACACGGCATCGGCCGCCTCGACCTGGTGGAGAACCGCTACGTCGGCATGAAGTCGCGCGGCTGCTATGAAACCCCCGGCGGCACTATCATGCTGAAGGCGCACCGCGCCATCGAATCCATCACGCTGGACCGCGAAGTGGCCCACCTGAAGGACGACCTGATGCCGCGCTACGCCAGCATGATCTACAACGGCTACTGGTGGAGCCCGGAGCGCAAGGCACTGCAAACGCTGATCGACCACACCCAGACCTGCGTCAACGGATGGGTGCGCGTCAAGCTTTACAAGGGAAATGTAATCGTCGTCGGTCGCGATTCCAAGACCGATTCGCTGTTCGACCCGACCATCGCCACCTTCGAGGACGACAAGGGTGCCTACGACCAGAAGGATGCGGGCGGCTTCATCAAACTGAATGCCTTGCGCATGCGCATCGCGGCGAACCTGAAGAATCGCAAGTAAGGCCAGACCCGGGGAGACACCATGCTTCACGACCTGAGTGGCGACATCCTGTTAAGCGGCGCAAAAGCCATCGTACAGGGCGTCGCGCCGAACGATGACTTCCATCACGGGCTCGCGCTGCAGTTGCGTGAGCGCATGCCGTCCATGTACAAGGACTTCCGCCATTATTGCCAGACCCAGCACCCCAAACCCGGCGAGCTGTGGACCTGGATGAGTGCAGATGGCCGTTACCTCGTCAACCTGTTCACGCAGGACGGTGCTTATGATCACGGCAGCAAGCCGGGGCATGCCACCCTCAGCCACGTAAACCATACGCTACATGCCTTGCGCAGCTTTGCGCAGAAAGAAAAAGTGCCCAGCCTCGCATTGCCGCGCCTTTCCTGCGGCATCAACGGCCTGGACTGGAACGACGTCAAACCGCTGATCGAGAAACATCTTGGCGACCTGAACATCCCGATCTATATCTACTCGACCTACCAAAAAGGCGTCAAAGCCATCGAACCCAAATAACTTAACTGCAAAAAAGGAATTCCAGCATGTCAGACAAAATCGACAACGTCAGCGTCGGCAAGAAAGCCAATGTATTCTTCGACGGCAAGTGTGTTTCGCACTCGGTGTTCTTCCCCGACGGCTCGCGCAAGACCGTCGGCGTGGTCCTCCCCAACAGCAAGCTCACCTTCAACGTCGGCGCGCCGGAACTGATGGAGATCAGCGGAGGCGAATGTCAGGTGAAGATCGCCGGGGAATCCGGCTTCAAGACCTACGCCGAGGGCAGCAGTTTCAGCGTTACCGCCAACGGCAGCTTCGATATTCACACTGGTGAGGATGCGGTACATTACGTTTGCAGTTTTGGTTAAACACTGCCCTCTCCCCCGGCCCCTCTCCCGCAAGCGGGAGAGGGAACGCATGAAATTTAAGGATAGAACATGCCCTCTTTCGATATCGTTTCCGAAGTAGACAAGACCGAAGTCAAGAATGCGGTTGAGCAGACCAACAAGGAAGTCGGCACGCGCTTCGACTTCAAGGGTTCAGATGCACGCGTCGAACAGGCGGAACTGGTACTCACCGTGCATGCCGACAACGAGTTCCAGATGAACCAGGTGCAGGACATCCTCAACGGCAGGCTGACCAAACGCGGCGTGGATATCAAATGCCTGGACATCAGCGACAAGATCGAAAAGGTCAGCGGCAACAAAGTAAAACGCAGCTGCACAGTCAAGGTTGGTGTCGAAATCGAGCTGGCGAAGAAGATCGTCAAACACATCAAAGACAGCAAGTTGAAGGTACAAGCCAGCATTCAGGGCGACACCGTGCGCGTGACAGGCAAGAACCGGGACGACTTGCAGGATGCCATCGCCTTCGTCAAGAAGACCATCACCGACTTTCCCTTGCAGTACCAGAATTTCCGCGATTGAAGCGTACTTCGCACTCCTTTCTCTTCACATTGCTCGCCCTGGGTTCGATATCCGGGGTCAGCGCGGACGAACTCTCCTACCCTGAAATAGTGATCGATGACGTAAAGCACGTCGTCACCGCCCCGGCACGCTGGGATGAAGCGGATTGGCGCAAGGCGGGATGGGCTTCGCTTGTCGTGGTCGGCACGGCACTGATCATCGACCGCCCCCTGCGCGACGAGATGCGACGCCATTCCGGCGACAACTCTTTCCTCACCCAGGTAGAACGCTTCGGAAAGCCATATGCGGTGGGCGTCGTGGGCGGCTTCTATCTGGCTGGTACGCTCGCCGATGACAAGACCTCAATGCAGGTTGCACAGGACGCGCTCACTGCCAGCCTGATCGCCAGCGGCATCGTCACCCCCGCCTTCAAGCTGGTGGCTGGGCGTAGCCGTCCTCGCGACAACGCAGGTGCATTCAATTTCAAGCCGTTCAGCAACATCAACTCGTCATTCCCTTCCGGGCATGCAACGGAAGCTTTTGCGCTCGCCTCGGTCATCTCCGACCATTACGACGAGACTTGGGTGACCTGCACAAGCTATTCCATCGCCAGCCTGGTCGGCCTCGCCCGCATCTACCATCAGGCGCATTTCGCATCGGATGTGGTCGCGGGTGCGATGATCGGCACGCTGGTCGGCAAGAGCGTGGTTTCCTATAACAACGGCCTGCGTTCCGCGAAGGTGGCCTTGCTTCCCGAGCTTGCACCGGGTCTAATTGGCGTACGCATTGCGGGGAGCTTCTGACATGAAAACCGTACTTGTTCCTTTGGCAAACGGCAGCGAAGAACTGGAAGCCGTCACCGTTCTGGACATCCTGCGCCGCGGCGGCATCGAAGCCGTGAGCGCCAGCCTGGACGGGCAACCGATACGCGGCAGCCGCGGCACCATGCTGATCCCCGATACCTCGCTGGATGAAGCGCTGAAGCGCCGTTTCGACATGGTAGTGCTGCCCGGCGGCCAGCCAGGCACCAACAATCTCAAATCCGATGCGCGCATCATCAAGCTCGTGCAAGGCATGGCGGCAGACGACCTTTTTGTCTGCGCCGTATGCGCCGCACCTTCGGTGCTCGCAACGGCAGGGTTGCTCGACGGCAAGCGCGCAACCGGCTTCCCCGGCGCACTCGACGCGTTCCCGAAGGTCCTGCGCCAGCCCCAGGCCGTGGTCGAGGACGGCAAATTCATCACCTCGCGCGGCCCCGGTACCGCCATGGATTTTGCGCTGACACTGGTGGAGCGCCTGGCGGGCAAGGCCAAACGGGACGAGGTCGAAGCCGGCCTGGTGCGTGCGTGACCATACTGCCGAAGAAGCTCCCCCCTTCGATCCTCGCCCTGCTGCTGCAACTGACGGCGGTTGCGCTTGTCGTCCTGACTTTGCGCCAGTTCTCCCTGCATCCCGCTCCGCTGGCATTCGCACTGCTCTGCGGAACGCTGGCCGCCGTTCTAAGCCGCATCGCCGGCATCGCCCGCTGGTGGCTGTTCATCCAGTTCGCTTTCGCGCCTGCACTGGTGCTGATGCTGGCGCTCGACATCCCGCCCGGTTTCTTCCTCGCCATTTTCCTCGTCATGCTGGTGGTGTATTGGAGCACTTTCCGCACACAGGTCCCGCTCTACCTGTCCAGCAGAAAGGTGTGGCAGGCATTGGAGACGTTGCTGCCAGCAGAACAGCCGTTCACCTTCGTCGACCTCGGCTCTGGCATAGGCGGCGTGCTGACGCACCTCGCCGATAGCCGCCCGTGCGGCCGTTACCATGGCATAGAGGTCGCCCCATTGCCGTTTCTGTGGAGCTGGCTGCGCATCAGATTCGGCGGTTACCCTCACTGCTCTGTGCGTCGCGGCAGCCTGTGGGATTGCGACCTGTCGCAATATGACGTGGTTTTCGCCTATCTCTCACCGGTGCCGATGGATGCACTGTGGAACAAGGCCAGACGGGAGATGCGCCCGGGCAGCCTGTTCATCAGCAATACCTTCGCGGTACACAACCAGCCGCCGCATGAAAGCGTCACTGTCGATGACCTGCATCGTTCGACGCTGTATTCATGGCGCATGTAAGGCTGCAGTTTCACGGCAAGCGTTACCCGACACCGCATTTCATTTCCGTATCCCGCTTAAGGGATATTTAAGCTGGCGCTCCTATCCTGCATTCCTCGCAATGCAACCAAGGAGATCGAAAATGATTCGCATATTTCATGTGCTTGTGCTGGTGTTTGTCGCTGTCGCGGGGTTGACGTCGCTGTCCGCCGCCGCGCAAACGCCGGACGATGTGTTGACCGCCCTCAAGACCGAGGCAAAAGCGTCCACCATCGGCTTTCAGGGATTCTCGGCCGAACGCGGCGAGCGTTTCTTCAAGCAGACGCACGGCAACGAATTGCGTTGCTCCTCATGCCACACCGAAAATCCGGCAGCCTCCGGCAAGCACGCCAAGACCTCGAAGATCATCAAGCCGCTCGCCCCTGCTTCGAATCCGGAACGTTTCACCGATGCCGCAAAAGTGGAAAAATGGTTCAAGCGCAATTGCAACGACGTGCTCGATCGTGTTTGCACACCGCAGGAAAAAGGCGACGTGCTCACCTACCTGCTCACCGTAAAGAGCTGAGGAGACTGCCATGCTGTTCAATACCAAGAATCCTTTCCGCATATTGGGCCTGGCTGTACTGCTGTCGGGTGCGATGATTTCGGCCGTCCATGCTGAAGACGACGATGACAATGAACGTGTTGCCCCTGCCAGGAATGCCCTGTGGCAAACCGAATGCGGCGCCTGCCATGTGGCTTTCCCACCGCGCTTGCTGCCCGCCGAATCGTGGCGCGCGGTGATGTCCGGGCTGGACAAGCACTTCGGCAGCGATGCCAGCCTGGATCCAGCCGCCGCCCGTGAAATCGGATCCTTCCTGGAAAAGAACGCCGGTCGCGAAAAACATAAAACAACCGGCAAGCCGTTGTTGCGCATCACCGAAACCCGCTGGTTCAAGCGCGAGCATGACGAGGTGCCGGCGCGCACCTGGAACAATCCGAAGGTAAAAAGCGCCGCGAATTGCGCGGCCTGTCATACACAGGCCGAAAGCGGCAATTACAGCGAACACAACATCAGAATCCCCAAATAAAGGGAGAGCATCATGAATCAACATATCTTGATATGGGATATACCGACGCGGGTCTTTCACTGGCTGCTGGCCGTCTCATTTGCCGGGGCTTTCCTGACGGCCGAGTCTGAGCGTTACCGCGAAATTCACGTGACACTCGGCTATACCCTGCTGGGGCTGATCGCATTCAGGCTGATTTGGGGGTTTGTCGGTTCGCGCTATGCCAGCTTCCGCTCCTTCCTGTTCAAACCCGGCGAGATCGCCGCTTATGTGACATCTTTGCTTAAAGCCAAACCAGCCCGTTATATAGGGCACAACCCGGCAGGCAGTGTGGCAGTCTTTGCACTGTTGGCCTTGGGGTTGCTGACCGGCTTAGCCGGTGTGATTGTGTTTCAGGATATCGGCGGAGATGCGCTGGAAGAACTGCACGAGATAACGGCCTATGCCATGTTGGCGGTCGTGGCATTGCATGTCGCCGGTGTCGTGCTGAGCAGCGTAATGCATCGCGAGAATCTGGTCCGATCCATGATTACCGGCTTGAAATCGGGCTTGCCCAACGAAGGTATCCGTCGCGCTCATGCATGGCTGGGTGTCATAATGCTTGCGGTGGTCGTGGCATTCTGGCTCGGCTATCCTGCAACCGGCCCGATACCGCAAAACGTGAATGTGACACAGGTTGAACATCCGCACGAAGACGACTGAGGCTTGCAGCGAGTTGACCGGGGAATATATGCGCGTACTGGTGATCGAAGACGATACCCTGCTGGGCGATGCGATCCAGGCTGGATTGAAGCAGTCCGGCTACGCCGTGGACTGGATGAAAGACGGCGTTTCGGCCGACCATGCCCTCGGCACCGAACCCTATGCCGCCGCGGTACTGGATCTGGGCCTGCCGCGCATGTCCGGGCAGGAAGTGCTGCGGCGTCTGCGTAGCCGCAATGACCCGATACCGGTGCTGATCCTGACGGCAATGGATACGGTGGATGACCGGATAAAAGGACTGGATGCCGGCGCAGACGACTATCTGGCCAAGCCGTTCGACATGGGCGAACTGGCAGCCCGCCTGCGCGCGCTGATTCGGCGTGCCAGCGGCAAAGCCGCCCCCGAACTGAAAATTGCCGGAGTGAAACTCGATCCGGCCGCACACCGCGTGTTTTACAGGGATCAGGTGATCGAACTCCCGGCCAAGGAATTCGCCGTGCTGCATGCCCTGATGCTCAATACAGGAAGAGTGCTGTCGCGCGCGCAGATCGAAGAACAGCTCTATGCCTGGGGCGAAGAAGTCGAGAGCAATGCGGTCGAGGTGTATATCCACCATTTGCGCCGCAAGCTGTTTCCCGGATTGATCGAGACCATCCGCGGCGTCGGCTATTTGATACCTGAAGGCAAAAATGCTTGAAATACGCGGACGGGGATCATTAAGGCAAAGACTGCTGGTGCTGGCGCTGGCGACTGTTCTCATAGTCTGGATCGCCACAGCTGCGTTCACCTATTTCGATGCGCGCGAGGAGTTCGGCGAAATACTGGATGCACACCTCGCCCAATCCGCCGCGCTGATTGTCGTACAGGCACACGATTTCGATGAGGTCGAAACCGATCATGCGCCGCTTCTGAACAAATATGCCCGCAGAGTTGCATTCCAGGTCTGGGCGGGAGGACGCGTGCTGCGCCTGCACTCCGCGAATGCGCCAGAAAGGCCGTTATCCGATATCGGACACGGTTTCAGCGACAGAATGATCAACGGCCAGCACTGGCGGGTCTTCAGCACGTGGGACGACTCCGGCGAAAATCTGATCCATGTGGCCGAACTCACCAAAGAACGCGACGAACTATCAGGCGCCGTTGCAGTCAATTTGCTGAAACCGCTATTGTTCTCTCTTCCGTTGCTGGCGATTCTGCTGTGGCTGTCCGTGACGCGCAGCCTGCGCCCGCTGGTCAGGTTGACCAGCGAAGTGGCTCAGCGCGAACCGGATAACCTCGCGCCGCTGGACGCGGGGACTGCGCCGCGCGAAGTGGCACCGTTGATTGACCGTCTCAACAAGCTGTTCGTCCGCATCGACGCTTCCCTGCAAAAGGAGCGCCGCTTCACCGCAGATGCCGCGCACGAACTGCGTACGCCTGTGGCAGGCATCAAGGCACAGGCGCAAGTAGCACGCGCGGCTTCCACCGACGCCGAACGCACGCGCGCACTCGACAACGCGATCCTTGGTTGCGACCGTGCCGCCCACCTGATCGACCAGTTGCTGACCCTTGCACGCATCGACACACTGGGCGAGGAAGCAACGGAGCCCTGCCAACTCAGGGTAATTGCCGCTGAAGTGATCTCATCGATCGCACCGACTGCGTTGAGCCAGAGCGTGCGACTCGAATTGACGGAAGGCATGGAAGCGGCGGTAAACGGCAATCCGGTGTTGCTGCGCATCCTGTTGCGCAATCTGATTGATAATGCCGTTCGCCATACGCCGCCTGACACATCGGTCCGCGTAGAGATCACACGGGCACATGGCCAAACTCTACTTTCCGTATGTGACAATGGCCCCGGCATTCCGGAGATGGAATTGGACAAGGTGGCCGAACGCTTTTATCGCCCGCTGGGCACGAATGCCAGCGGCAGCGGGTTGGGACTGTCGATCGTCAAACGCATCGCCGAGATCCACTCTTCGTCCCTGCAACTTGCGCGCAATGAAGACGGCAATGGACTGTGCGTAACAGTGGCTTTCAAGTCGTGATGCGGACTCGCCTGCAGGCGCATATTTAATTGTACTTTGCCCGACATGCCTGGACGTTATCGGCGACTTCAACTAAAACCCGCCTCATCAATGAGTTAGGAAGCACACTCCGAAGCCCTTCCCAACCCGGATTTTTTTGGTTAGGATGCCGCCCAGTCCAGTTGCACTTCCAGACGGCCAAAGACCGTACCCAATCCCGACATCAAACAAATATCTAAACCAAAGCGAGAACAAAACATGAGCGAACATATCCGTTATGTCACCGATGCCACTTTTACCGCCGAGGTGCTCCAGTCACCGTTGCCCGTACTGGTCGACTACTGGGCGGAATGGTGCGGCCCCTGCCGCATGATCGCTCCGATTCTGGATGAAGTCTCCAAGGAATATGCAGGACGCCTGAACGTCGCAAAACTCAACGTGGACGAAAACCAGCAAACCCCCCAAAAATACGGTGTTCGCGGCATTCCGACGCTGATGTTGTTCAAGAACGGCAACATCGAAGCGACCAAAGTCGGCGCATTGTCCAAATCACAACTTACCGCTTTCATTGACAGCCACATCTGAACCCTTTAGTCTGCCGCCCGTAACTGCCCTGTTTCGTCCTGAAACTTACTGAAAAATAAATAAAGACACACACGGCAGTTCGGCGCGGAATATCCCGCAAACCCTGTAACAACACATCCCTGGCAACTCTTCACAACCTAGCGCCATCGCGCCTCATCCACATATGCACTTATCCGACCTCAAGACCAAACACATCACCGAACTGGTGGAAATGGCCACCACCAATCAGATCGACAATGCCAACCGCATGCGCAAGCAGGACCTGATCTTTGCGCTGCTGAAGAATCAGGCAAAGAAAGGCGAAAGCATCTTCGGCGAAGGCACGCTGGAAGTGCTGCCCGACGGCTTCGGATTCCTGCGCTCGCCGGACACCTCATATCTGGCCGGCCCGGATGACATCTACGTCAGTCCCAGCCAGGTGCGCCGTTTCAACCTGCATACCGGCGACTCAATCGAGGGCGAGATTCGCACCCCGAAAGAGGGCGAGCGTTATGTGGCATTGGTCAAGGTGGACAAGGTCAACGGCGAGCCGCCCGAAAACGCCAAGAACAAGATCCTGTTCGAGAACCTGACGCCGCTGTTCCCCACGGTACATATGACGCTGGAGCGCGATATCCGCGCCGAAGAAAACATCACCGGCCGCATCATCGACATCGTTGCGCCCATCGGCAAAGGCCAGCGCGGCCTGTTGGTCGCCTCGCCCAAGTCCGGCAAGACGGTGATGCTGCAACATATCGCGCACTCGATCTCGGCAAACAACCCTGATGCCACGCTGATCGTGCTGCTGATCGACGAGCGCCCCGAGGAAGTGACTGAAATGAGCCGCACCGTACGCGGCGAAGTGGTCGCCTCGACCTTCGACGAACCGGCCACGCGCCACGTGCAAGTCGCCGAGATGGTGCTGGAAAAAGCCAAACGCCTGGTTGAACACAAGAAAGACGTGGTCATCCTGCTGGACTCGATCACCCGCCTTGCACGCGCCTACAATACCGTGATCCCCTCTTCCGGCAAGGTGCTGACCGGCGGCGTGGATGCCAACGCCCTGCAACGCCCCAAGCGCTTCTTCGGCGCGGCGCGCAACATCGAGGAAGGCGGATCGCTGACCATCATCGCCACGGCGCTGGTGGACACTGGCAGCCGCATGGATGACGTGATCTACGAAGAGTTCAAGGGCACCGGCAACATGGAGATCCACCTGGATCGCCGTATGGCCGAAAAACGCATCTACCCGGCCATCAACGTCAACCGCTCCGGCACCCGCAAGGAAGAACTGCTGATCAAGCAGGATCTGTTGCAGCGCATCTGGGTACTGCGCAAGCTGCTCTACCCCATGGACGAGCTGGAAGCGATGGAGTTTTTGCTCGACAAGGTCAAGGCGACCAAGAACAACGCCGAGTTTTTCGACTCGATGAAGCGTTAAACCCCTGAAAAAAGGGTTTTGACGGTTGGGCGGGTTTATGTATAATGCGCGGCTCTGAAAATCCTGATTTCAGTGAAGGCTAACCTTCAGGTTATGCCGTAACTAAAAACCGCATCTAGCGAGGTAGTCATGTACGCAGTAATCAAAACCGGTGGCAAGCAATATCGCGTTGTCGAAGGTGAAACTCTGAAGATCGAATCCATAGCCGGCGACGTCGGCGGCGCGATCGTATTGGACAAAGTGCTGATGGTCGGCAATGGCGACACAGTCTCCGTTGGCAAGCCTCTGCTGAGCGGTGCTACCGTCAAGGCGACTATCATCGCCAACGGTCGCCACGACAAAGTGACCATCTTCAAGATGCGTCGCCGTAAGCACTATCAAAAGCATCAAGGACATCGTCAAAACTTCACTGAGATCCGCATCGACGGAATCTCGGCTTAATTCTGAAGGAGCTGCAACATGGCATCGAAAAAAGGCGGAGGCAGTACCAGTAACGGCCGCGACTCGCACTCGAAACGACTGGGTGTCAAGAGCTACGGCGGAGAACTGATCAGCGCGGGCAGCATCATCGTGCGTCAGCGCGGCACACAGGTTCACGCGGGCGACAACGTCGGCATGGGCAAGGATCACACACTGTTCGCCAAGATCACCGGCAAGGTGGTGTTTGCGGTCAAGGGCGCAATGAAGCGCAAGACAGTCAGCATCGTCGCTGCTTAAGCATTCTGGCAGTTAGAATGAGCCCTATCGCGAGGTAGGGCTTTTTTATTTTTGGAACACCGTAGGTCGGGTTAGCGCAGCGTAACCCGGCAACTTCCGATATTTGATGAAATGTCGGGTTACGCTGCGCTAACCCGGCCTACAACATTATGAAATTCATTGACGAATCAAAAATAGAAGTCATCGCGGGCAACGGCGGTAACGGCGCGGCCAGCTTTCGTCACGAAAAATACATCGAAAAAGGCGGGCCAGACGGCGGCGACGGCGGGCGCGGCGGCAGCGTGATCGCCGTCGCCGACCGCAACATCAACACGCTGGTGGATTACCGCTTTGCGCGCATGCACCGGGCCAGGAACGGCGAATCCGGCCGCGGCGCAGACTGTTACGGCAAAGGCGCGGACGACGTCATCCTGCGCATGCCGGTGGGTACGGTCATCACGGACATCAACAGCGGGCAGATCATCGCCGACCTCACCCATGACGGAGAAAAAATCCTGCTCGCCAAGGGGGGCGCAGGCGGACTGGGCAACCTGCATTTCAAATCCAGCACCAACCGCACGCCGCGTCAATGCACGCCGGGCGAAGAAGGCGAGCGCCGCGAATTGCAGCTGGAATTGAAGGTGCTAGCCGATGTCGGCCTGCTCGGCATGCCCAACGCGGGGAAATCCACTTTTATCCGCGCGGTGTCCGCGGCACGCCCCAAGGTCGCCGACTATCCCTTCACCACCCTGCATCCCAATCTGGGCGTGGTGCGCATCTCGGAAGAAAAGAGCTTTGTCATCGCCGACATTCCTGGGTTGATAGAAGGCGCAGCCGAAGGTGCCGGACTGGGTCACCAGTTCCTGCGCCACCTGGCCCGCACACGCCTGTTGCTGCATCTGGTGGATCTCGCCCCGATGTACGAGGGTGTCGACCCCGTGCATGAGGCGCACGCCATCCTGAACGAACTGAAGAAATACGATGAAGCCTTGTACAACAAGCCGCGCTGGCTGGTATTGAACAAACTGGATCTGCTGCAGGAAGAAGACCGCGCCGAAAAGGTCGCAGCCTTCCTCAAGGCCTTCGGCGAGGACACGCGTTACTTCGCCATCTCTGCCATCAACGGCGAAGGCTGCAAGGAATTGACTTACGCTATCATGGAGCACATCAACCAGATAGCCGCGCAGGAGCAGGACGCCATCACCGAAAGTGCGCAAGAGACCGAGATCGATATTCACGACCCCTTAGCATGAAAACCGTTCTGACCCAATCCAGACGCATCGTCGTCAAAGTCGGCAGCAGCCTCGTGACCAACCAGGGCACCGGCCTGGATATGGATGCCCTGGGCAACTGGGCACAACAGATCGCCACATTGCGCACGCAAGGCTGCGAAGTGGTGCTGGTCTCTTCCGGCGCGATCGCCGAGGGCATGCAGCGCCTGGGTTGGAAGCAACGCCCCAGCGCCGTGCATGAGCTGCAGGCGGCGGCGGCAGTCGGCCAGATGGGACTGGTGCAGGCCTATGAGAGTTGTTTCCGCCGGCATCAGCTGAACGCCGCGCAAGTGCTGCTGACCCACGCCGACCTCGCCGACCGCGAACGCTACCTCAACGCGCGCTCCACCCTGCGCACCCTGCTCAAGCTCGGCGTCATCCCGATCATCAACGAGAACGACACAGTGGTGACGGACGAGATCAAATTCGGCGACAACGACACGCTGGGCGCGCTGGTCGCAAACCTGATCGAAGCCGATGCGCTGGTCATCCTCACGGACCAGGACGGCCTTTATACCGCCGATCCTCGCAAAGACGCCGGTGCCACACTCATCAGCGAGGCGCTGGCAGGCGATGGCGCACTCGAAACAATGGCCGGCGGCGCCGGCAGCCACATCGGACGCGGCGGCATGATCACCAAGGTACTCGCCGCCAAACGTGCGGCCCGCAGCGGGGCGCACACCGTCATCGCCTCCGGCCACGAACGCGATGTGCTGCCGCGACTGCTGCAAGGCGAATCCATCGGCACACTGTTGACTGCGGCCGCACTCTCCCTGGATGCCCGCAAGCAATGGCTCGCAGACCATCTGCAGGTCAGCGGGAGAATCTCGCTGGATGCAGGTGCGGTAAAAGCCCTGCGTGTGGACGGCAAAAGCCTGTTGTCTATCGGTGTCACACAGATCAGCGGGGAATTTCAGCGCGGCGCGGTGGTCGCGATTCTTGATCAGAACGGCGAGGACATCGCGCGCGGCCTGACCAACTACAACGCGGACGAAGCGCGCAGCATCGCGGGCAAGGCCAGCGGAGAGATCGAGAGCATTCTCGGTTACGTCGACGAACCGGAGCTGATACACAGGGACAACCTGGTTCTGCTGTAGCACGGCGGCACCAGGTTGCGATGAAGACCGACCTTCAGGTCACGTCGTAACCGCGTTAGTTTTGCTGTCACTCCAAAAAACAGGAAACGGCCACTGCATCGAACGGCCATCCCAGCTCAGCACCCGTATCGGCGCGTTTCAGCACAGGGATGCGTATGCCGTACTTCTCCAGCAGTTCGTCGTCGTCCGCAATATCGATGTAATCGGCCTCGATACCGATCTCACGCAAGACCGCTTCCGCCTGCTCGCACAGATGGCAGAATGCGGTGCCGTAAAGTTTTATTTCCATGATTCATTCTAATTCAGTTTGTCCCGCCTTGATCCCGCTTCAACAGTTCATCACGCAAAGCTGCGGATCAGTGCCGCCAGTCTGGCCAACCCGACATCGGCTTGCTCTTCGCTGGCATGGCTAAAGTTAAGGCGCAGTTGGCCGCTGCTTTCCACCGCCGCGGGAAAGAATGGTTCTCCCGGCATGAAGGCAACCCCCTCCTCGATCGCCTTGGGCAGAAGCAGCCGGGTATCGATGCAGCGATTGAGCGTCAGCCAGAAGAACAGGCCGCCGGGCGGCACTTGCCAGCTGGCAAGGTCTCCGAAATGGCGGCGCAATGCGGCCTCAAAGGTATCGCGGCGCTCGCGATAGCGCCGTGCCAGTAAATGCAAACGTTGTTCACAGGCTGGATCGTTCAGCTGCTGCAACACCAGCCATTGGCTGACACGGTTGCTGTGCAGATCGGCGGCCTGCTTGAGCCGGGTGAGAAACGGCAATAACTGCGGCGAAGCGGCGAGATAGCCGAGCCGCAAGCCCGGCGCCAGACTTTTGGAAAACGACCCCTGGTATATCCACGGCGCACGTTCGAGACGCGCGCAAACTGGCGTGCGTTCGCAGGGGTCGTACACCAGGTCACGGTACGGATCGTCCTCGAATAACGGAACCAGTGCCGCATCGCAAGCCGCAGCCAGTCCATCACGCTGACTCGCATCAAGGCACCGCCCGCTGGGATTCTGGAAAGTGGGAATGGCATAGGCGAATCCAGGCTTGTTCCGAAGCCACGTCTGCGCATCCAGCGCATCCGCATCGAACGCCAGGAAGCGCGCCCCGAAAAACCGGAACACCTGCAATGCCGCAAGATAGGTCGGCGACTCAACCGCGACCGCCGTGCCGGGATCGATGAACAACTTTGCGACCAGGTCGATTCCCTGCTGCGAACCCGACAGGATCAGCACCTGCTCGGCACTGCAACGCAAACCCCGCGCATTCAGATCATCCGCGACGCGCTGGCGCAACTCCCATTCGCCTTCGCTGGGGCCGTATTGCAACATCGACTGCGGCATCGCATCCAGATCGAATCGGGGGAAGCTCTCCATGGCAGGCAGTCCGCCTGCGAACGAGATCATGCCGGGACGATCCACCACCGACAGAATCTCGCGGATAGGCGAGGCATGCAGATCCCGCGTGCGGGATGAAAACCGGGGTTCCCCCTGAAAAAACGTAGCATTCATGACAAGCTATCCATTAATGTCAATAAACTTGACCTATGGACAGTCTAACGAGCACTCGTCTATCATGTCAACATGGTTGACCAATTTCCCAGCACCGATACCCTCTCCGCCATGCCGCGCGAAGACGCCCTGCGCCTTGCGATCGAGCAGTTCTATTTCGCTTACCGTGCCTTCACCAACCCGCCCGACCGCATACTCGACCAGCGTGGCCTGGGGCGCGTGCATCACCGCATCCTCTACTTCGTCGGGCGCAACCCGCAGATCTCGGTCAACACGCTGCTCGCCCTGCTCGACGTCAGCAAACAGGCGCTCAATGCGCCCCTGCGCCAGTTGATCGAGATGAATTTGATCGCGATGGACACCGCCGAGCATGACCGCCGCGTACGGCAGCTGTCGCTCACCTCCAACGGGAGCAAGCTGGAAGCTCAGCTCACCGGTACCCAGATGAAACAACTGCAGGCGGCATTCGAAAAGGCCGGAAGCGATGCCGAGGCAGGCTGGCATCAAGTGATGCGCAGCCTCGCTGAAGAAAGTTAGCTTTACACACTGGCTTGGTGCCACTCATTGCATGGCTGTGTTTTTCTGGATGTTCGATTTTTCAGCCATTGCGGCCGTTTCAGTTGCCTGAATCTTCGTCTGCTGTTGTATCCATTGCGGAAGGTCTAATCTCTTCGGGCGCACCAGCGCGCTACACCAGAACGGCTCCGTGGTCAAAGCTTTTTCCGTTCTCGCAGTAAAGAAATTTTGGTGTTAGATTCCGAGTTGATGTACTTAGAGCCCACCGTGTTACTTGGATGGGGACTCGTTGGCGGAGGCTAAGTATTGCAGTGTTTGTGCCGATTTTATCAATTGCTATAATTTATAATAAAATTGTTATATTATGCCTTTCCAAATCTATGATTATGTAAATCAGAGTGGTAAAAATGAGTTCCGAGAATGGGCATCACGGCAGCAAAAAGTGCCACTTGGAAAACTTAATGAAAAAATAGATTTGCTTATGCTTTACGGTGAGACGCTATCCCCTCATACACTTACCGATTCAGGTGTGGCGGGCATCCTAAAGCTGCGTATTCAAGGGCCAGTTAAATTGCGTCCTTTACTTTGTAGAGGGCCCGTAAATAATCAGTTGGAATACACTTTACTGATGGGAGCAAAAGAAATTGGAAGCAAATGGGAGCCAAAGATGGCGCCAACTGCTGCGGCAAAATTAAAAGCCGAAGTTATCAATGACCCAGCAAATAGGAGAACTAATCATGAAAGAGTTCTTTAATCGTCTGAAATTAGAATTTTCAGATAAAGAATACGCGCACAGTTATATGGAAAGCCACGCTGTTAGCCGTCTGGCGGCACAGATTTATGCTTTGCGTAAACAACGTGGTTGGTCACAAGAGAAATTAGCCGCCGAAACAGGAATTGCTCAGGAGACTATTTCTAAAATTGAAAGTGCAAACTTCAACTCGCTTACCATGACGACTTTGCACAAGTTTTCTAAAGCCTTTGACGTCAATCTTAGTATTGCATTTGAACCCTTTAGCCGTGGAATAGTTGGCATCGCCAATATGAATCCCGAACAGCTCAAAGTCGAATCTCGTGAAGCTGATTTGGAAAGCAGCCTTTCTGAACATACATATTTTTTAAATAGCGGTGGCGAATGGAAGGCCGTCAACCATCTTAGTGTTGTGGCGGCAGTAACTTCTATACAACCATTAACGCCAAATGATGAGTGGCAGTCACTTGGAGTGCCGCAGGAAAGTGTTGAGTTGCGTGCATGAGTAAAAGTAAAACAAAAGAAATAGTGCACCCATTTTCACTTCGGGCAATATATTTGCGTGAAGGTAAACAGTGGTTAGCCAATGATTTTGATCCTATCCTTCCGGGACAGCAGCTTTTCGGCCAATTTAAGGCTTCGAGTAGTAACGTCAAAATTCAAGAGGCCATCGAAAACATTGAGAATTCACAACCAATCAGGTCTTGCAGATTCACCACAAACTTTCACTTTCGCTATCTAAATGCTCCCTTAGACAAAAATATGACAGAGGACATGGCGAACAAATCATTAGTCGCTGAAATAACCGCACAATTCACTGTTGATTACTTAATTGGAACACCTGAAAACCCGTCAGAGAAAATGCTAAAGCAGTGGGCATCAAGTAATGCATTGCTGCATTGCTGGCCATATTGGCGTGAATTTTGTCATTCCACGCTATTGCGTATGAATTTGCCAATTACCATGATGCCCATGATGGAAATTAAGCAAGCAGAAGATTAGGTCCGCAAAACAGCCATTTCCCATCGCCCAGATTTATCTCTTCTGACACGCCCGAAGAGATTAGAACTTCCGCAATGAATACAACAGCAGACGAAGATTCAGGCAATTGAAACGGCCGCCATGGCTGATGAACGGTCGCTCACAAAGCGATTACCCTTGCCGCGACCACATCAGGCCTTTTCGTACCACCCCTGGCTGCGCTTTACCAAATACACCACACTCAACATCACCGGTACTTCGATCAATACGCCAACCACCGTGGCGAGCGCCGCACCCGATTCAAAACCGAACAGGCTGATCGCCGCCGCCACGGCCAGTTCGAAGAAATTGGACGCGCCGATCAGGGCTGACGGGCCGGCCACGCAGTGTTCCTCGCCGAAATGCCGGTTGAGCCAGTATGCAAAGCCGGAAGTAAAGTACACCTGGATGGTGATGGGCACGGCGAGCATCAGGATGACAAGCGGCTGCTCGACGATGGCCTTGCCCTGGAAAGCAAACAGCAGCACCAGCGTCAGCAGCAAGGCGGATATTGACACGGGGCCGAGCGCATCCAGCGTGCGTTGCAAGGCCGCCTCGCCGCGCGCCAGCAGCAGCTTGCGCCATACCTGCGCCAGCAACACCGGCAGCACGATGTAGAGCACGACCGACACCAGCAGCGTATCCCACGGCACCACGATGGCTGACAAGCCCAGCAACAGTGCCACCAGTGGGGCGAAGGCGAACACCATGATGGTGTCGTTGAGCGCGACCTGGCTCAGCGTGAACAACGGCTCGCCGTTCACCAGACGGCTCCACACGAACACCATCGCGGTGCAGGGCGCGGCGGCAAGCAACACCAGTCCGGCGATGTAGCTGTCGAGCTGTTCCGCGGGCAGATACGGCGCGAACAGATGGCGGATGAACAGCCAGCCCAGCAGTGCCATCGAGAACGGCTTGACCGCCCAGTTGATGAACAGCGTGACGCCGATGCCGCGCCAGTGTTTGCGCACCTCGTGCAACGCGCCGAAGTCGATGCGCAGCAGCATGGGAATGATCATCACCCAGATCAGCAGGCCGACCGGCAGGTTGACCTTCGCAACCTCCAGGCCGCCCAGCCAGTGAAACGGCGCGGGAATCGTCTGGCCCAGAATCACGCCAACGATGATGCACAGGAAGACCCAAAGAGTCAGGTAGCGTTCGAAGATGCTCATGGTATCAATCCTTGATGCGCCCGATCTCGGCGAGTTTTTCTTTCAGCACCAGCTTGTCCAGTTTGTCGATCGGCAAACTCATGAACAACTGGATGCGGCGCGCCAATTGCTCGTATGCCTTCCTGAACGCCGTGCGCCTGGCGTCATCGCCCTCGACATGCGCCGGGTCGGGAATGCCCCAGTGTGCCGTCGCCGGATGCCCCAGCCATACCGGGCAGGCCTCGCCCGCGGCGTTGTCGCACACGGTGAAGATGAAATCGAACTCCGGCGCGCCGGGCGCGGCGAACTCGTCCCAGCTTTTGCTGCGCAGCCCCTCGGTGCTGTAGCCCTGCTGCTGCAGGAGCTCCAATGCGCCCGGATTAACTTGCCCGGCAGGCTTGCTGCCCGCGCTGTAGGCCTTGAACCTGCCTTTGCCCAGATTGTTGAACAGCACTTCGCCCAAGATGCTGCGTGCCGAATTCCCGGTGCACAGCACCAGCACGTTGTATTGCTTTTCACTCATGTCTTCTTCCTTTTTCATGTTTCAACATTTATTGATCGGGGCGCACTGCGTCGCGTCGCCTGCGCAGCAATGTTCGGTGAGGTAGGCGATCAGCTTGTCCATCTCGGAGAAGTTGGCGCTGTAGATCACAAAGCGCCCTTCGGTACGGGACTTGATCAGCCGGGCATGCGTCAACGTCTTCAGGTGAAACGAGAGCGTCGCCGGCGGAATGCCCAGTTTTTCTCCCAAAGCTCCGGCCGCCACACCCTCTTTCCCCGCCTGCACGAGCAAACGGAAGATCGACAAACGCGACTCCTGTGCCAATGCCGCCAACGCTTCTACTGCCAATCCGATCTTCATCCTTACCTCTTCCACGATTCTACATTTCCAATATTATAGAAATGTTAAACCGACCGCAACCGCCGCGAGCGATCAGTCCACATAAGGCATTCGTGCTAGCATAGCCCCGGAACCTGACCGTCCTTGCTGCTTGTTACCGGGGAATTACATGTTTATCGAATTGATCATTCTTGCCGTACTGGTTGCAGTCGTCGTCATCGCACTGCGCCCGCCGCGCCGTTGAATGACGTGTCTGCAAACAAAACGGAGAAAGTCCATGAAAAACTCTTTTTACATACTGATGGCGATCCTGGCATTCAGCTCGATGCCGGGCAATGCAGGCGCAAATACCGTCCTAGGATCGATTTCCTGCAAACAGTGGCAAGACAGACAAAACAAACCCGCCGATGCACAGGCTTACACGATCTGGCTCAACGGCTATCTATCGGGCGCAAATGCCCAGTATGGGGATATGCTCGGTCGGGACTTCATCAAGAACTCGGACAAGATATCGATCGTGGATTGGACCGATGCGTATTGCAAGAAACATTCCGAATCGCAGCTGGAGGACAGCGCCAACGCATTGATAAAACTCCTGATAAAAGACCTTCCGTTCTAGGCAACAGGAATTCCGGATTCGGATGACATTGCTGCTGCAAATGACAACCCGCGGCAAAAGGACAATCAGACGAAGGATCACCCACCCAAATCCATGCACCCCCGGGTTTCCAATTTAACTGTCATTTCCCTCCCCATAGACAATTGCCGAACTCAAACCTGACCATGGTCGATCCGCGTATCGCGGTGATTCACAATATGCGTGCCAGCACCGGCACTGCCCGATTGCCGGACGACGGGCCGCCCCGGAAGGGACAAGCGCAACCAAGCGGGCCACACAGCTCATGATTCAATTTGACCATCACCTGTGGCGGCGATTCGGCGCTCTGGCTGCCCCCTACTGGTTACGGGACGAGAAATGGCAAGCCAGGGGAATGCTCGTCCTGCTGGTACTGTTGTTGCTGGGGCAGACCGGATTCGCCGTGCTGTTCAACCAGCTGACCGGGGAATTCACCTCGGCGCTGGCCGCAAAAGATACGGAACGGTTCTGGACTGCCATCAGGGAATGCCTTGCCATCCTGATCGCTGCGGTCCCCATCTACGCGTTTTACTACTATGTGCGGGACAGGCTCGGCGTCAACTGGCGGCGCTGGCTGACGCGGGAGTTCCTGGGCCAATACTTCAGCAACCGGGCTTACTACAAACTGAATGCCAGCGCCGAGATCGACAATCCCGATCAGCGCATCGCCGAAGACATCAATACATTTTCGCAGAGGTCCCTCTATTTCCTGCTGGTTCTGATCGGCGCGATTCTGGACCTCGCGGCTTTCAGCGGCGTACTCTGGTCGATCTCCAGGGAGCTGGTGTACTTCCTGGTCATATATGCGGTCGTCGGCACGGGGGTCACGCTGCTGGTGTATGGCAAGATTCTGATCGGACTCAACTTCTTCCAGCTCAAGCGTGAAGCCAACTTTCGTTTCAGCCTGGTGCGCATACGCGAGAATGCCGAAGCGATCGCCTTCTACCGTGGCGAAGCGCAGGAGTCCCTGCAGGCCGCACGGAATTTTAATGAGGTCTTCAGCAATTACGGCAGACTCATCCGCGCCCAACTGAAGCTGAACCTGTTCCAGTACGGCTACAGTTTCATGACCATCATCTTGCCCAGCGCGATCATCGCGGGGCGCGTGCTTTCCGGGGAACTGGAAGTCGGGCGGGCGATCCAGGCAGCTGGCGCATTTGCGGCGATATTGAGCGCGCTGACGGTCATCGTCGACAACTTTGAAAGCTTGAGCCGTTTTGCCGCGGGAATAGATCGCCTCGACAGCTTCGCCAGATTCCTCGCCGGCAATTCCGCAGGCTCCCCCAAGCCCGGCGATGATATTCATTTTGCACAGGATTCCCGGCTGGTGATCGAAAACCTCACATTGCAGACACCTGCATTCGAGCGGACCCTGATCAGGGAACTCTCGCTGACGGTCGATCCGGGGCAAGGACTGATGATCGTGGGCGACAGCGGTTGCGGAAAGAGTTCGTTGCTGCGTGCGATGGCCGGTCTGTGGTGTTGCGGAAGCGGACGCGTCATCCGGCCGGACGCCGGAGAGATGCTGTTTCTGCCGCAACGTCCCTACATGTTGCTGGGCAGCCTGCGCAGCCAACTCCTGTATCCGCAACAGGACAGCGCGGTGACCGACGAGGAACTCCTGCACTTGCTGGAACGGGTGAACCTTCCGGATATCGCCGCCCGGCTTGGCGGTCTTGATGCCGAACTGGACTGGGCAAAAGTACTGTCAGTGGGCGAGCAACAGCGCATCGCCTTTGCGCGGGTGCTGCTCGCCGCGCCGCGCTACGCCATCCTCGATGAGGCGACCAGCGCGCTCGATAGCGTCAACGAGGAAAGGCTCTATCGAGAATTGGCGGGTAGCTCGACAACGCTGGTCAGCGTAGGCCACCGCCTCTCCATCCTGAAGTACCACTCGCAGGTACTGGAACTTGACGGGAATGGCGGATGGCAATTGTATGCGGCTGACGATTACCGCCCTGACCGCTAGCGTCGGAACAGGCGTTCCATCATTCCGGCAGGTACGCAGAAACCGGAACAGCTGATTTGCAGCGCCCCATCTTGGACACAATGTCGTGTGTTGACGCCCGAAAACAGGGCGTTTGCATGCAAGATTTTCAGGCCGCCCTTCTGTATGACCTTAAGTTGAAGCGCGCGCTGATAAACATCTCACCGGTTCGTTCCTGATTAACAAGCGCTTACAAAATACAATTTCACGAACCGGATCGCTGGCACGTTACATGCAATCTCTCGAAGTGCGTTCCCATCACTCTGGAGATATTCATGAAACCTATCAGCAAGCACTTGGCCAAATGGCTGGCAGTATTGCCGCTGGCTTTTTCCCTCAACGGCAGCCTGCATGCAGAAACTGTCGCCCGCTACGGAATCTCGATGGCGGATATCCCCCTCACCACCGGCCAGCCGGATCGCGGCGCCGGCGCCTATCAATTCACCGGCCATACCCTCTACGATCCGCTGATCGCCTGGGAGGCCAATATCAGCGACCGTCCGGGCAAACTGGTCCCCGGTCTCGCCACCGGCTGGAAGGTGGACCCCAAGGACAACAAGAAGTGGCTGTTCACCCTGCGCAAGGGGGTGAAATTCCATGACGGTTCGGAATTCAATGCCGATGCGGTGATCTGGAACCTGGACAAGGTACTGGCCGACAAATCGCCCCAGTTCGACGCCAAGCAAAGCGCGCAGGTGCGTCCCCGCATCCCTTCCATCGCTTCCTATCGCAAGGTGAACGACTACGCCGTGGAGATCACCACCAAGGAAGTGGATGCCTTGTTCCCGTACCAGCTGCCCTGGTTCCTGATCTCCAGCCCGGCGCAATGGGAGAAGATGGGCAAGGACTGGAGCCAGGTGGCCATGCACCCGTCCGGCACCGGTCCATTCAAGCTGGACAAGCTGGTGCCCAGGGAACGGGCCGACCTGGTGAAGAACAACGACTACTGGGACAAGAAGCGCCTGGCCAAGACCGACCGCATCGTGCTGGTGCCGATTCCGGACGCGATGACCCGGGTCAATGCCTTGCTGAACGGCCAGGTGGATCTCATCGAGACCCCGCCGCCCGATGTCGTGCCGCAACTCAAGAGCGCAGGCTTCAAGCTGGTGCAGAACGTGACCCCGCACGTGTGGCCCTATCACTTCTCCACGCTGCCCGGCTCGCCCTGGACTGATATCCGCGTGAGGAAGGCAGCCAATCTGGCCATCGACCGCGACGCTGTCGTCAAATTGATGAATGGCCTGGCAACGCCTGCCGTCGGACAGATGGATGTCACCAGTCCCTGGTTCGGCAAGCCCGCTTTCAAGATCCGCTATGACCTCGCCGCTGCACGTGCGCTGATGGCCCAGGCCGGCTATACCAAGGAGCATCCGCTGGTAGCCAAGGTGATCATCGCGCAGGGCGGCACCGGACAGATGCTCTCGCTGCCCATGAATGAGTTCATCCAGCAGAGTCTGGCCGAGATCAACATCCAGGTGAGCTTCGAGGTGGTCGAGCTGGAGAATCTCTACCTGCACTGGCGCAGCGGGGCTGCGGCTGACATGAATGCCGGCAAGGGGATCACCGCCATCAATCTGGGCTACGTCACCGCCGACCCGTTCTACGGCATCACCCGCTTCGTGGACAGTCGTTACGTGGCGCCCAATGGCGTGAACTGGGGAGGCTACAACAATCCCAAAGTCGACGCGCTGGTGGACAAGATCCGCACCACCTTCAATACCAAGACCCAGGACGGACTGCTGTCCAAGGTCCACGAGATCATGGTGGACGATGCGCTGATGTTATGGGTCGTCCATGACGTGAATCCGCACGCCCTCTCGCCGAAGGTCAAGGAGTTCGTCCAGGCCCAGCACTGGTTCCAGGACCTGACGACTCTCCGTATGTAAACCGTCGTGCCGGAGCGGGTGAAGGTCATGGCGACTGCCACCGCCTTCACCCGATTCGGACCGATTCAACAGAGCGCCCCATGCTTACCTATATCTTCAAACGTGTGCTGTACGCCATCCCCATCGCCCTGAGCGTGACGGTGGTGTCCTTCATACTGGTCTATCTTGCTCCCGGCGATCCGCTCAACGCCATCGCCCCGGCCGATGCGCCGGCAGACGTGATCCAGGCATTGAAGAGTGCCTACGGCCTGGACCGGCCCGTTCCCGTCCAGTACGGCATGTGGCTGCTGCGGGCTGTGCAGGGCGATCTGGGCACTTCCATCGCTTCGGGTCGCGCGGTCGCCGGAGAAGTCATGAGCGCCGTCGGCAACACGCTCTTGCTTGCGGGATTTGCCGCCTTCGCCGGCGTGCTGGCGGGCTGCATCCTCGGCGCACTGGCCGGTTACCACCGCGGCACCTGGATAGACCGGATGGCCACGGCGGTTTCGGTCATCGGCGTCAGCATTCCGCACTACTGGCTGGGACTGGTGCTGACCATCGTCTTCTCGATCTGGCTGGGCTGGTTCCCGGCCATGGGCGCCGGTCCAGACGGATCGGGCGCATGGCTGTGGGATCTCGCGCATCTGCGTTACCTGGTGTTGCCGGCACTCACCCTGTCGGTCATTCCGATGGGCATCATCACCCGCACCGTGCGGGCACTGGTGGCCGACATGCTGGAACAGGAGTTCGTGGTGGCCCTGCGGGCCAGGGGTTTGTCCGGCCGCGCCGTCTTCCGCCATATCGCCAAGAACACGGCGCCCACCGTGCTGGCCGTGGCCGGCCTGCAGATCGGCTACCTGATGGGCGGCTCGATCCTGGTGGAGACCGTCTTCGCCTGGCCCGGCACCGGCTACCTGCTGAACACGGCCATCTTTCAGCGGGACATCCCCTTGTTGCAGGGAACCCTTCTGGTGCTGTGCATGTTTTTCGTCGTCCTGAACCTGGTCGTGGACATCCTGCAACCCCTGATCGATCCCCGCATGGGACGCGGCTGAAAGGAATCTGAATATGCCTGTTTCTCTTGTCCTACCCGTAAACGCCGTGGCGGCGACACCCAGCCGCAGCTATTGGGCCTTAGTGTGGCACCAGCTGCGCCGGGACCCGATGGCCTTGTTCATCTCTGCCATCCTGCTGCTGATCGTCTTTTCCGCCGTGTTCGCGCCGTGGCTGGCACCGGATGACGCCTACAAGGGCAGCATGCTGCACCGCCTGCTGCCGATGGGCAGCGAGGGCCACCTGCTGGGCACCGACGAACTGGGCCGCGACATGGTTTCCCGCCTGATGTACGGCGGGCGCATCTCCCTGCTGATGGGCGTGGTCCCGGTGCTGGCGGCATTCGTCATCGGTACCGCGATCGGCCTGTTCGCGGGTTATGTCGGCGGCACGGTAAACATGGCCATCATGCGCGTGCTGGACGTGTTCTATGCCTTCCCCTCGGTACTCCTGGCGGTGGCCATCTCCGGCGCGCTCGGTCCCGGCATGAGCAACAGCCTGATCGCGCTGAGCCTGATCTTCATCCCCCAGGTGGTGCGGGTGGCGGAGAGCGTCACGACCCAGGTGCGCAAACTGGACTACATCGAGGCCGCCCGCATGAGCGGCGCCGGCGCATTCTCCATCATCCGCGTCCATTTGCTGGGCAACGTGCTGGGGCCGGTGTTCGTCTATGCCACCGGCCTGCTCAGCGTCAGCATGATCCTGGCCTCGGGGCTGTCCTTCCTCGGCCTCGGCGTGAAACCGCCGGAGCCGGAATGGGGGCTCATGCTCAACACGCTGCGCTCGGCCATCTATACCAACCCGTGGGTGGCGGCTTTGCCCGGTGCCCTGATCTTTATAACCTCGATCGCATTCAATCTGCTGGCAGACAGTGTGCGTTCGGCCATGGATATCCGTCGATGAATACCCGCGTTCCAACCCATAGCCAGGATCGCGGCGGCCCCTCCCAGCCGCTGCTGATCGTGCGTGACCTCAAGAAATATTTCCCCGTGCGCGGCGGCCTGCTCGAGCGCAAGCGCAGATTCGTGCATGCCGTGGACGGCGTGAGTTTTTCCGTGCCCAAGGGCAAGACGCTGGGCATCGTCGGCGAGTCCGGCTGCGGCAAATCGACGACAGCCCGACTCATCGCCCACCTCATGGCGCCGGACGACGGCAGCATGATCTTCGACGGCGAAGGCGTAGCGGAACTGGGCGGCATCGAGCTCAAGGAATTCCGCCGCAACCTGCAGATGGTGTTCCAGGATTCGTATGCATCCCTCAATCCGCGGCTCAGCATCGCCGAGACCATCGCCTACGGCCCCCGTATCCACGGCGTTACGGCCGCGGAGGCCGGCCGGCTGACGCGGGACCTGCTCTTCCGTGTCGGCCTGGAGCCCGACCAGTTCGGCAGCCGTTATCCCCACGAGCTTTCCGGCGGGCAGCGGCAGCGCGTGAACATCGCACGGGCGCTGGCATTCGATCCGAGGATGGTGATACTCGACGAAGCGGTGGCCGCGCTGGACAAATCGGTGCAGGCACAGGTGCTCAACCTGCTGCAGGAACTGAAGGCCGAACGGCAGCTCACTTACCTGTTCATCTCCCACGACCTGCATGTGGTGCATTACCTGAGCGACCATGTGATGGTGATGTACCTGGGCGAAGTGGTGGAAACCGGACCGGTCGAGGAAATCTATGGCCGCGCTGCCCATCCCTATACCCGCGCATTGCTGTCCGCCGTGCCTTCCATGGATCCCGATCACCGCACCCAGGTGCCGCCCCTCAACGGCGACCCGCCCAACCCGATCGATCCGCCGGGCGGATGCCGCTTCCGCGACCGCTGTCCCCATGCGCATACGGTCTGTGCGGCACAGGCGCCGGTCCTTGCGGCGGTGGGCGAAAATATCGCCCACAGTGTGGCCTGTCACATGAACGACAGTCTGTCCGGCCATCCGGAAGCAAAACAGGAGAACCCGATATGAACGCCCCTCTGGTTTCCGTGCAGGATCTCAGCGTGCAATTCCACGGCCATCGCAACGCGAGCGCGCTGAACCGGGTCAGTTTCGAACTCGGGGAAGGCGAAGTGCTCGGGCTGCTGGGCGAGTCCGGGTCCGGCAAGAGCGTCACCTTGCGCACCCTGTTGCGCCTGTACCCGGAACGCAACACACGCATCGGCGGGCACATCCGGGTCGACGGCAAGGATGTGCTGGCGCTCAAGGGGCGCGAGCTGGAGCTATACCGGGGCGGGACGGTCTCGATGGTGTTCCAGGAACCGGGACTGGCCTTCGACCCGGTCTACACCATCGGCCGGCAGATCACCGAAGCCATACGCATACACGAAGCCGTGGACGAGAACGCCGCGCGCCGGCAAGCATTGCATATGCTCGACAGGGTGCAGATCCCGCAGGCGAAACAGCGCTTCGACGCTTATCCCGGCGAGCTGTCCGGCGGCATGCGGCAGCGGGCCATGATCGCCCTCGCCCTGGCCTGCAAGCCGAAACTGTTGCTGGCGGACGAACCGACCACCGCGCTGGACGCCTCGGTGCAGATACAGATCCTGCTGTTGCTGCGCGAACTGCAAAAGGAGACCGGCATGTCGGTGATCTTCGTCACCCACGACATCGGTGCCGCCGTGGAAGTGGCAGACCGCATCGCCGTCATGTACGCCGGCCGCATCGTCGAACAGGGGCCGGTGGCCGGTATCGTGCGCCGGCCGCGGCATCCTTACACTGCCGGCCTGCTTGCCTCCAGCGTGGGAATGGAGAATCGAGGGAAGGCCCTGGTGGCCGTGCCCGGTTCCCCGCCTGACCTTGCTTGCCTGCCGCCGGGCTGCAGTTTCGCGCCCCGCTGCGCGTATGCCGGCGACCAGTGCCGCCAAGAGGTCCCGCCTGTCCTCGGCACCGGGAACGAATCCTTGGCCTGCTTTCATCCCATCCTGCCGTTCGCGGAGGCTGCATGAGTTCCGGAGAAGAACTGGAAACCACCCGCAGCAGGGGAGGCCTGGCGAACGAGGTCTGCCGCAAGATCGCCGAAGAGATCGTGCTGGGCAATTTCGCACCGAGCACCCGCCTGGATGAAGCGAGCCTGGCCGATCGTTTCAACGTCTCGCGCACGCCGGTGCGCGAGGCCCTGAAGCAGCTGTCCATCATGGGCCTGGTGGAGTACCGGCCCAATCGCGGTTCTGTTGTAGCGACCATGACCCCCGAGAAGCTGGACCAGATGTTCGAGGCCATCGGCGAACTGGAGGCGGCTTGCGCGCGCCACGCAGCCCTGCGCATGACCGAGGCCGACCGCGCCCAGCTGCGGGAACTGCATGCCCGGGGACGGGCCGCCATGCAGGCCGGCGACATGAATCTTTACGATGCGCTGAACCTGGAACTGCACACCACCATCATCCAGGGCTGCCATAATCCGGTGCTGATCGACCTTGCAACGAAACTGCGGCACCGCATCTGCCCTTTCCGCCGCACCCAGTTTCGCAACGTGGAACGCATGGGTGAATCTTTCGAGGAACATTCTATAATCGTGGAAGCGATCCTGTCGCACGACGCGATCACCACTTACCGGGCAATGAGAACCCACCTGCTGTCGGCCCGCAGCGCCACTACCCTGGCAGCACCGGTATGGGCGAGTACGGCTGCCGACACCAGGACATACAAATGAAACGGAGATGCTGCACACCATGAATCCCATCCTCGGCAACCGCGGCGCAGTCGTCGCGCCCCATTCCCTGGCATCCCAGGCCGGCCTCGATATCCTGCGCGAAGGCGGTAACGCCATCGAAGCCACCATCGCCGTGGCTTCCACCCTGGCGGTCGTCTATCCTCACATGACCGGCATCGGCGGCGACGGTTTCTGGCTGCTGCATGCGCCGGGACAGTCCATGGACTCCATCGACGCCTGCGGCGCGGCTGGGGCAAAAGCCACCCGGGAACTGTACAGCGGTCTGGACAGCATTCCATGGCGCGGTCCGCTGGCAGCCAATACAGTTGCGGGGACGGTCTCCGGCTGGGGCGCCGCCTATGACTACAGCCGCACGCGCTGGGGCGGTCGCCTGCCGTTCGCACGCCTCCTGGAAAGCGCGATCCGCTACGCAAGGGAGGGCTTTCCCGTTACCCACGGACAGGAGGAAGGCACCCGCGCCAAACTGCCCGATCTCATCTCCCAGCCCGGATTTGCCGCGGCGTTCCTGAATCAGGGGCAAGTCCCGGCATATGGCCAGTGCCACCGCTTCCCGGCCTTGGCGAACACGCTGGAACAGCTGGCGCGGGCGGGAGCAGAAGATTTCTACCGCGGGGAATTGGCCCGGCAGATCGGGGCCGACCTGGCCGCCATCGGCAGCCCTGTCACCGCCGCCGACCTGGCCGGCCACCAGGCCCGGATCAGACCGCCGCTGCAACTGCGCCTGTCCGATGCCACGGTCTACAACATGGCACCGCCGACCCAAGGGCTGGCCTCGCTGCTGATCCTCGGCATCTACGACCGCATCCGCCAAAGCGGCTGGAACCCGGACAACGCGGAAGGCATCCATGCGCTGGTGGAAGCCACCAAGCAGGCTTTCCTGCTGCGCGACAAGCATGTGACCGACCCGGCACACATGAAAGTCGATCCTTCCGCCCTGTTGAGCGACAAAACGCTGGATGCCCTGGCTGCAGCCATACCTCCGCATCACGCCAGCCCGTGGCCTGCGCCCGTCTCCGACGGCGATACCACCTGGATGGGCGTGGTGGACGCCGAGGGGCGGGCGGTGAGCATGATCCAGAGCATCTATTTCGAATTCGGCAGCGGCGTGGTGCTGCCGGGCAGCGGCATCTGGTGGCAGAACCGCGGCTGTTCCTTCGACCTCAGGCCGGACCGCTTGCGCAGTCTGGAACCGGGACGCAAGCCGTTCCATACACTCAATCCGGCCATGGCCGCACTGGACGACGGACGCCTGCTGGTCTACGGCACCATGGGCGGCGAAGGCCAGCCGCAGACCCAGGCGGCCGTGTTCTCGCGCTACGTATGGGGCGGCCACGACGTGCGTTCTGCCGTGGCCGCACCGCGCTGGCTGCTGGGCCGCACCTGGGCGGAACAGAGCGCGTCGCTGAAACTGGAATCGCGTTACCCGCAGGCCATCGTCGACGCCCTGCGCAAGCTGGGGCATCCCGTGGAGGTGGTGGCGGATTTCGACGAACGGATGGGCCATGCCGGCGCGCTGGTGCTGCACCCGCAAGGCTGGATCGAGGGCGGCGAAGACCCGCGCAGCGACGGCAGCGTGGCGGCATGGTGATGCAGTCCATCATCGATCACGAGAAAAGACATCCGGCATGAAATTCAAGTTCGACTGGTTCCTCAAGGGCATGCTGGCGGCCGTGGGTCTGGCCTTTCTGTGGCCCGCCCCCGGCGCCCACGGCGGCTTCCTGCATCCGGAGTTGCTCAACAAGGCGGGCATCGCGCTGATCTTCTTCCTCAACGGGCTCGGGCTGAGCCTCCTGGCGTTGCGGGACGGGGCGCTGCGCTGGCAGGTGCATCTCCTGATCCAGGTCAGCACTTTCCTGATCTTCCCGCTGCTCGGATGGGGACTGATCAAGCTCACCGGCGGCTGGATGTCGGTGGACCTGCAGGACGGATTTTTCTACCTGTGCGCCCTGCCGTCCACTGTCTCTTCTTCCGTGGCGCTCACCGTGGCTGCCCGCGGCAACGTGCCCGCAGCGGTGTTCAATGCCACCCTCTCCAGCCTCATCGGCGTGGTGCTGACGCCGCTGTGGATGGCGTGGATACTGGGCCATAGCGGTGCCGATTTCGCCGTCGGACCGGTGATCGTCGACCTGCTGCTGTGGCTGGTGCTGCCTCTGGTACTGGGACAGCTCGCGCGCCCGCTGCTGGGTGACTGGGCCGGCCGCAACAGAAGCCGTATCCAGATCGCAGACCGGCTGACCATCCTGGTGCTGGTCTATACCTCCTTCAGCGACTCGGTGCAGCAAGGTATATGGTCCCGCTATGGCTCCATCGTGCTGCTGGAAACCATCGTCGGCACCGGCGTGCTGTTCCTGCTGGTGCTGCTGCTGACCCGCGGGCTGTCGCATCTGCTCGGGCTGACCACGGAGGACCGCATCGCCAGCGTCTTTTGCGGCTCCAAGAAGAGCATGGCCTCCGGTGTGCCGATGGCCCACCTGATATTCGGCGCCAATCCTGCGCTGGGCCTCATCCTCATGCCCATCATGATCTACCACCCACTGCAACTCGCGGCGGGCGGCATGATCGCTCAGCACTGGGCTCATCGCAAAGCTGTGGACAAATCGAATTGAATTTCCTGGCTCATGCCCTGCTTGCAGGCGACGCGCCCGCCCTGATCGTGGGAGGTGTCATCGGGGACTGGATCAAAGGCCCCTTGCCCGGAACATTGCCGGATGACCTGGCAAAGGGCGTCGCGCTGCATCGCGCGATCGACAGCTACGCGGAGTCGAATCCGGCCTTTTGCCGCAGCCGTTCACGCGTCTCGGCAGATCGCCGGCGCTACGCCGGCGTGCTCGTCGACGTGTTCTACGATCATCTGCTCGCGCGGAACTGGGCCGCCATACACAACCGGCCACTGGACGAGTATTGCGCAGGGGTCTATCGATTGATCGAAGACAGGCTGAACGACCTCCCCGTTTCCTCGCATCGCGCATTGACGCTGATGGCGGACGAGGATTGGCTGACGAGCTATGCGCAAATCGAGGGCATCGCCGACGTATTGGCCCGCATGTCGCGTCGAGCGCGGCAACCCAATCCGCTGACGAATGGTGAACAGGAGTTTCTTGCAGACATCGACGGATTTGCCGGAGATTTCCAGGAATGGCTGGGCGACACAAGAGCGTTCTGCCGGCAGTGGCTGGACAAGTGATACTCAAGCACCAGCGGCATTGATCGGGTCACGAGACGCTTGCCAATTTTTCAGCAAACAGGATATTGATCCGGCACAGTGAAGTATTACCACGGTTCGGGCTGAGCCTGAAGGAACTACTGGTGAAACTACTAGCCATCTGACTAAGGCAGCAAGCTGCCAAGTCATTGGTTCACCGTGCCGGATCAATAGGTTTGGCTTTATTCGGCCCATCACTCGCCAACACTCTTGATGCGACAGGCTCGCATCGTTCTGGAAAGAACCTCAAAGATCGCGGGATTTTCGCAGTGGGCGACATTGAATCTGAACCAGGGCGAGGGTTCCTGATGAGGGTGGAATACATTGCCTGGAGCAAGCATGACACCTTCCTTGGCGGCCTGTTCGGCAAGCAAAGTGAAGTCGATCTCGTCGCTCGCCTTCACCCAGACGAACATGCCGCCTTCGGGCTCAAGGTACGTTGTAAATCCGATTTCCTCCAGCCTGGAGATTGTCGCAGTTCTGGCTTCCTGCAATCTCTGCCTCAATTTGTCGAGATGCTTGCGGTAATGCCCGCCCGACAGCAACTGGTAAATAAGCCGCTCATTCACCTCTGACGTCGTGAGTCCGGTCAGCAGCTTCACATCGCAGAGACTTTCCGCCAGTCCGCGCTTACAGGCAAAGTAGCCTACCCGCAAGCTTGCGGACAGTGTCTTGGAGAAACTGCTGACGTAAATGACCCGGTCCAGTTGGTCCAGCGTGGCGAGACGCGTGATCGTCGATGGATGAAAATCGCCGTAGATATCATCCTCAACGAGGATCACATCGTATTTTTCCGCCAGCTGAAGCATGCGGTAAGCCACGCTCTGGCTGATGCTGGCGCCTGTCGGATTGTGCAATACCGTATTGGTGAAGAAGACTCTCGGTCGATGTTCCTTGATCAGTGCCTCCATCGCGGGGATATCGGGGCCGTCGTGATTCCATGGCACGCCAACGATCTTTGCCCCAAATGATTTCAATCCCCCAAACAGAATAAAGAAGCCGGGATCATCCACCAATACCGCATCGCCCGGGCGTACGAAATACCGGGTGATCAGATCCGTCGCGTGTGTGACGCCTGAAGTGAGAACGATCTGGGATGTCTCCGCGGTCACTCCGATCGAGGACAATTTATTCTGCAGCAGTTCCCTTAACGGTTGGTAGCCAGCCGCTGTTCCATAAGCAGTAAAGAATTCGCCGTGCTTCTGGGAGAGCGCCCGCAAGGACTTTTGAATTCCCGTTTCTTCCATCCATGCTGCCGGTAACCACCAAGCCCCGGGCATGGTCTTGCTGGTGCGATCGTCCAGGGCATTGCGCAATAGCCAGGCGACATCGATCGAACCATCCAGTTTGTCGATGCCATCAACGGACGACTGGGACATTGCACGAGCCGACACGTAGAAGCCCGACCCCAGCTTTGAATTCAGGTAGCCCATCGCCACGAGCCTGTCGTACGCCTGAACCGCGGTGAACCGGCTTACGCCATGCTCGCTGGCAAAGTTCCTGATCGACGGCATGCGCGCCCCACTTCTGATGGTGCGATTGTCGATCAGCTCCTTGATGGAGTTGGTGATCTGATAAACGAGCGGTAGCGGATCGCCCGGATCGATATTGATAATTGTCATGGTAAATGAGCCAGTACAGTACAAACGACTATCCGATTAACTGTACCTGTATTGTCAGACCGGCACACGGTAATGTAAAGCCGGAGTTAGGGGGCAGCGCCGTTCGCTGAATTCAAGTCAAGGAGGAAGAATATGTCTGTATTGCATGCGTTGGAGTTGGGTTTTATTGGCGGCATCGCACTATTTTTCGCATTCCTGTATTCGGGATTGCTGGATAAATGGTTCAGATAGACCAGATGATGGTAGCCGGATTTCACGCGAGGTGCACATGCGACACTGAGCGCGACATGCCAAATGGAGAACAGGAAAATGAATTCAAGGTACGTTAGCGGAGTTGTGGCCGTGCTGGCGGGCATGGCGCTGAATTTCTCTGGAGACTGGCTGCTGGGGGTCAGGATAGAAATATTCTCGGGAATCTCGACGTTCAGTTTTGCGTGGATGGTGGACATATTTCTGGTGCCCTTCATCGTTGGGCTTGTCGTAGCAAGGATTTTCGGGAAGGGCAGCAAATGGCTTGCGTGCCTCCCGCCGCTTTTCGTCCGCAGCCTGAGTTACGCATACCTGTATCACTCTGACCCTCAAGGCGATTTCTTCCTGAAATTGCATCTTCATTATTGGGGGCCATGCGTCATTCTGGCAGTCGAAGCAGCCAATATCGGCGGAATCCTCGGCGAAGTATTGATGGGTGTGTATCGGCGCGACAAAAGCGTGACGAACCAAACGCAACTTTCGCCGGAATCGAGCCTGTCCGAGGAATAATTTATTCATCAGGAAAATGAAAGGAGAGATTAATGCTCAAGCTGCCACTGGTGATCATCTATATGATCATTGCCTTCAACATCACTGCCTTTACAGTCGTCCTGCAATTGGATTGGCTGATCATAAATTCGCTTATAGCCAAAGCGATCGCATGGGTTCTGACAATAGGCGCCTGGAGCATGGCCTATGCCAACCGCGACAAATGCGTGACATTGTTCTGACGGAGCCGGCCAAGGACGGTTGTGCGAGTTTGGAGATGTGGTGATGATTCCAATGTCCGGAATAAAAATGCCCTGCCAAATTCCTGGCAGGGCATTTCTTGTTTCAAGCCGGCATACACGCCGGACCGGTCATCGGTTATATCTGCGGTAGCTGGCGCGCCGCACATTGCCGGAGACCGCAGTCTCCATCCAGTGCTTGATGCGGACGGCATCGCCGACGCGGGTGCGCTTGCCCCAAGAATCCAGCAGCACGATAACTACCGGACGGTTGGTGATCCTGGCCTGCATGACCAGGCAGCGCCCTGCTTCGCTGATGTAGCCGGTCTTGCTGATACCGATCTCCCATTGGGAGTTTCTCACCAAGGGGTTGGTGTTGCTGAATCGCAGCGTGCGGCGGTCGTCCACTTGCACGATGTGAGAACCCGTCGTGGTATAGCGCTGGATATCTGGATAACCCTGCGCGGCCATCACCATCTTGACCAGATCTTCCGCAGTCGAAACGTTGGTGCTGGTCAATCCGGTCGGGTCGAAGAAATGCGTCGAATTCATTCCCAGTTCACGCGCCTTGGCGTTCATCATCGCCAGCATCACCGGAGTCCCTCCCGGGTAGGTACGCGCCAACGCTGCCGCCGCACGATTCTCGGAAGCCATCAACGCCAGCCTGACCAGCTCATCCCTTGTCAGTGTCATGCCGTCGCGCATGCGCGACCGCGATCCCTTCAAGTGATCCCGGTCTTCCTCGCTGATGCTGATCGGCTCGTCCATCGGCAGTTTTGCATCAAGGATCACCATCGCCGTCATCAGCTTGGTGATGGAGGCGATGGGGACGACATTTTCGGCGTTCTTGGAATAGATCGGGCGCTGATCCTGTTCGTCGTAGATCATGGCGATGGCGGACTGCAGTCTTGGGGCCGGCATCCGCTCATATGTCGCGATGGTCGATTGCACCGCGGCAGCCGTTTGGTCGTCGCGCACCAACGTGTCTGCGCTTTCGTTGTCCGCGGCATGTGCCAGCAGCACCTGACCGAGCAGCGCCAGCATGATGATCGTTTTAAACATGATTCCCCTTTGGTTCTCGAAACACGGTTCGGAGGATACCTTAAAAAAACAATGGGATTCAACGATTGTTACAAGATGGCCAAAGGCTCTTCCTGCTGCTGCAAGGCCCACATCTGCGCATAAACTCCCTGTTTTTCCAGTAAGTTACGATGATTTCCGCGCTCGATAATACGGCCTTGCTCCATCACAAGAATCTGATGAGCGTCAACGATAGTCGACAGACGGTGGGCGATGACCAGGGTGGTGCGGTTCTGGGCGATGTTGCGCAACTCGTCCTGTATGGCTTTTTCGGACTTTGAATCCAGTGCCGAAGTCGCTTCGTCAAAGATCAGTATCGCCGGATTCTTGAGGATGGCGCGGGCAATGGCGACACGCTGCTTCTCCCCGCCGGAAAGCTTCAGCCCGCGCTCGCCCACCATGGAATCGTAGCCCTGCGGCAGGGATTCGATGAATGTGTGGATATGCGCCGATTGCGCGGCGGAGATCACTTCCTCGCGGGTGGCATTGGGCCGCCCGTAAGCGATGTTGTAAAAGATGGTGTCGTTGAACAAGACGGTATCCTGCGGCACGATACCGATGGCTGCACGCAGGCTGGCCTGCGTCACGTTGCGGATATCCTGCCCGTCTATCGAGATGCGCCCCTCATTCACATCGTAGAAACGGAACAGCAGGCGCGACAGGGTGGATTTGCCCGCCCCGCTCGCCCCAACGACCGCTACCGTATGCCCGCTGGGGATATCGAAACTGACTTCGTGCAATATCTCGCGCGCCGGATCATAGGAGAAATTGACCCTGTCGAAGCGCACCCCCGACACGTTACTGACGGAGTCAGCCGTTTGCGGGAGGGGGTGCGATGCGGCCACTCCCGCACCCGTCGGCTCCGCCGCACCGTGTCGTGGCCGCACTGCAGCGCCGCTCAACCTGAGCGGCAGCGCATGTTGCACGTCTTGCACTTCGCGATTCACGTCCAGCAGGCGGAACATCTTTTCCATATCGGCCAGGGCGTTCTTGATCTCGCGGTAGACGAAGCCCAGGAAATGCAGCGGCATATAAAGCTGCAACATGTACACGTTGACCAGCACCAGATCGCCGATGGTCATGGTGCCTTTCACGACCCCGTCCGCCGCCAGCAGCATGAGCAGGGTCACGCCGATGGCGATGATGATGCTCTGGCCGGCGTTGAGCGTCGCCAGCGAAGTCTGGTTGCGCACCGCCGAAACCTCCCAGCGCTGCATCTGTTCGTCGTAACGCTCCACTTCATAACGCTCGTTGCCGAAATACTTCACCGTCTCGTAATTGATCAGGCTGTCGATGGCCCGCGTATTGGCTTTTGAATCCATGTCGTTCATGGTGCGCCGGAACACCATGCGCCATTCGGTGATGGTCAGGGTAAAGGCGATGTAGATCACCAGCGTCGCGAACGTGATGATGGCGAACCACGGGTTGTATTTGTAGAACAGGACGCCCGCCACCAGCCCGATCTCCAGCAGCGTGGGCAGGATGTTGAACAGCAGGAAAGTGAGCAGGAAACTGATGCCGCGCGTTCCGCGCTCGATATCGCGCGACACGCCGCCGGTTTGCCGTTCCAGATGGAAACGCAAGCTCAGGCTGTGCAGGTGTTCAAAGACCTGCAGGGCGACCCGCCTGATGGCGCGCTGCGTGACCTTGGCAAACAAGGCATCGCGCAACTCGCCGAAAAGCGTACTGAACAACCGCAGCAAGCCGTAGCCCACAACCAGGAACACCGGGATGGCAAGCATCGCCTTGGGCTTGCCCATTGTATCCACAATAGCCTTGAGTACCAGCGGCACCGCCACGTTGGTCAGCTTGGCCAGCACCAGCAACACGATCACCGCGACCACACGGACCTTGAACTCCATCAGATAGGGCACCATGCTGCGGATGACGCGCCAATCGGTACGGGTTGGGGGAGGGGAAGAACTTGAATAATGTTTCATCGGGGGATTACATTGAATGACAGCAGGCATTATAGCCTGCCGCACAAACCCAAAAAAACGGGCATCCGCGAGGATGCCCAAATACAGGAGGAGATACATGAAAGCGGTGAGTGGAGCCTCGAAGCCGCCCTCAACCGCTTATGAGCAAGCGCCATGCCAACCCGGTTTGGCATTGATTCAAAAAGGATTATGCTGTTGCAAAAAGATAGACAATGAAACAAGGCGCTCCAAAATGTCGCCTGATGCACCCCTACCGTGCGTCATTCCGGGCGCGTGGCACGCAGCGCCGGGCCATATAGCGCAGCCCGCTCGTTCAGAACGACCCGCACCGGCATGGCTTCCAACACATGGCGCAGACGCCCTTTGCCCAGGAATGCTTCCATGAACGTGCTGCCCTGCAACATCGGCAATATCCTGGGTGCGATGCCTCCTGCCACGTACACCCCCCCCCGGCTCATCGTCTTCAGGGCGAGATTTCCCGCCTCCGCGCCGTAAAAATGCACGAAGCAATCCATCGTCTCGATACAGATGTCATCGCTGCCAGCAGAAGCGGCCCTGGAAATTGCGGCCGCCGCATCCCCCGCCCGCATTTCATCGATCAGCCACTTCGGCACGGAAGATTTGCGGTAGACACGCAGGAATTCATGCAGATCGACCAGCCCCATGCCGGAGACGACCCGCTCCCAGCTGACATGCCCATACAAACGCTGCAGATATCGCAGCAGATCGATTTCCAGATCGTTCTGCGGGCAGAAACTGGCATGTCCGCCCTCAGTGGCGTAGGGATGGTGCCGCGCCCCGTCCCAATAGAGGCCCGCTTCACCCAGCCCCGTTCCGGCCGCGATGATGGCAGCGTTGCCACGAGCCCCCGCTTCCCCCTGCTGCAGGGACGAGAAGTCGGCGGCTTCCAGAGCCGGGAGGCCGCAGGCGATGGACTCCAGGTCGTTCAGCAAGCTGCAGGCCCTGAAGCCGAAGCGCTGCTGCAATACCTCGGCGTCGATGAACCAGGGCAGATTTGTCGTGCGCACAACCCTGCCCAGCACCGGTCCGGCGATACCGAATGCCGCATGAGCGGGAACTTGCACGCCCGTCAGGAAATCTGCCAGCAGATCTTCAAATGCCGCGAAGTTGCGACTGGGATAAATGATCTCGCGCTCGATATCGACCCGAGTGCCGACGACCTCGACCATTGCCAGCCGCGTCTTGGTACCGCCGATGTCGCCTACGATCGCGCTGCTCATGGAATATCGATCTTTCCCCTTGGCTCTACCGGAGCGACGTGCCAGATGCGTTCCGCATATTCGCGTATGGTACGGTCGCTGGAAAATCTTCCCATCGCGGCAACATTGAGGATGGCGCGTCTCGTCCATTCATTCTGGTCACGGAACAACTCTCTCACCTTGTCTTGGCAGGCGACATAGGAAGCGTAGTCCGCAAGCACCAGGAAGCGGTCGCGCCTGAGCAATTCATCGACGATATCCTGATATCGCCCAGCATCGTCCGGACAGAAGTAGCCGGACGCGATCATGTCCAGTGCCTGCTTCAACTCTGCGTTACCGTTGTAATAGCCCGCCGGATCATACCCCTGACGATGCAGCGCTTCGACCTCATCGGTGGTCAGGCCGAACAGGAAGAAATTATCCGCCCCCACCTCGTCGCGTATCTCGATGTTGGCGCCGTCCAGCGTGCCAATGGTGAGCGCCCCGTTCAGTGCCAGTTTCATGTTGCCCGTACCGGACGCCTCGGTACCGGCAGTGGATATCTGTTCGGAAAGATCGGCGGCAGGCACGATGCGTTCGGCATTCGACACATCATAGTTGGGTATGAACACCAGCTTGAGCTTGCCGCCTACCTGCTGGTCGTTGTTGACGATATCCGCGACGTCGTTGATGAGCCGGATGATGAGCTTGGCCATCGCGTAGCCGGGTGCCGCCTTGCCCGCAAAGATCACGGTGCGCGGCACGAAGCCAATGGGGACTCCGGTACGAATCCGGTTATACAAGGTGATGACATGCAACATGTTGAGCATCTGCCGTTTGTACTCGTGGATGCGCTTGACCTGGATGTCGAACAGCGAGGCGGGATCGACCTCGATTCCGAGCTTCTGTCTTATCAGCCCCGCAAGGCGTTCCTTGTTCGCCAGTTTGACTGCACGGAACTGCTGCTGGAACACGGTCTCGCCTGCATACTCGCGCAACCTGTTCAATTGGTCGAGATTCGTCAGCCATCCGTTCCCGATACGCTCGGTGATCAGCCCGGCCAAGCCGGGGTTGGCCTGGTTGAGCCAGCGGCGCGGCGTGACGCCATTGGTTATGTTGATGATCTTGCCCGGCATGACGCGTTCGAAGTCGGCGAAGATGGTGCGTTTCATCAGTTCGGTGTGCAGTGCGGCAACCCCGTTCACCGTATGGCTGCCGATGATGGCAAGATGGGACATGCGCACATGGCGGCCATCGCGCTCGTCGATGATGGACAGGCGCTGCAGCAACTCGCCGTCGCCGGGAAACTGGTGCATCACTTGTTGCAGGAAGCGGTGATTGATCTCGTAGATGATCTGCAAGTGGCGCGGCAGCAGGCTCTCGATCATCGCGACCGGCCAGGTCTCCAGCGCCTCGGGCATCAGTGTATGGTTGGTGTAGGAAAAGATGCGGGTCGTCAGGCTCCAGGCCGCGTCCCAGGTCTGATGATGCACATCCACCATCAGGCGCATCATCTCGGGAATGGCGATGGAAGGATGCGTATCGTTGAGTTGCACCGCCAGTTTTTCCGGCAGCTGCTCCCAGCTGTCGTGGTTCTTCCTGAAACGAAAAAGCATGTCCTGCAACGACGCGCTGACGAAAAAGTACTGCTGTTTCAGCCGGAGCCCGCGCCCCATTTCGGTGGAATCGTTCGGATAAAGCACTTTGGACAGGTTCTCCGACTCGTTCTTGTCGGCAACAGCCTGGATGTAGTTTCCCTGGTTGAAATAGCGCAGATCGAAATCGCGCGAGGATTTCGCCGCCCACAACCGCATGTTGTTGACCGTCTTGCCGCCGTAGCCGGGAACCGGCGTGTCATAGGCCATCGCCATCACATCGTCGGTATTGACCCAGTGGTGCCGCAACATGCCGTTCTCATGCTTGTACTCCACGACGCAACCGTGGAACTTGACCGGGTACAGCAGTTCGGGACGCGGGAATTCCCACGGATTGCCGTACCGCAGCCAGTTGTCCGGATGTTCCATCTGCATTCCGTTCTCGATGCTCTGGCGGAACATGCCGTATTCGTAGCGAATTCCGTAGCCGTAGCAAGGCAGGTCGAGCGTCGCCATGGAATCGAGGAAACAGGCCGCCAGCCGGCCAAGCCCGCCGTTACCCAGCGCAGCATCGGTCTCGATCTCGGCGATCGCCTCGAAATCCAGACCCAATTCGTAGAGCGCCGTCTTGCATTGCTCTTCCATTTCCAGGTTAAGCATGGCGTTGCTGAGCGTTCGCCCCATCAGGAACTCAAGCGAAAGATAGTACGTGCGCCTGGGATCCTGTTCGTAATAGCGCTGCATGGTTTCCATCCAGCGCTCGACCAGGCGGTCGCGCACGGCCAGCGCCGTGATCTGGAACCAGTCGAATGTGGTGGCGTCGGTGTGGTATTTGCTGCTGGTGTAGATCAGGTGATCGACAAGGGAGACTTCGATCGCATCCTTGTCCATGCCCGCGCTTCGATGTTGCTGTGCCGCCTTGTTATTCATCGCTTTCCCTGTCTGGTGTGCGGGCGTCCATTCCATGTACAGCGACGCCGTCCCCGATTCTCCGCGCGACGCAAAGGGGTGTCAATCAAGGCCTCAGTGCCGGCGCGCGAGACCGAGCACACCGATGATGAAGCGCACCAATCCGAAACTCATGCGCGCCAGGATGCGTGTAGGCAGACTGGAGCGATCGGGCTTCACTCGCAACCCGTCGCGCTGGAGCGAATCCAGCAGATTGCCGCACAGATCGCCGGCAAAGCCGGCGTCATGCACGACCAGATTCGCCTCGCGCGCCAGGAACAGGCTGAACGGATCGATGTTGAACGAGCCCACCGTCGCCCACTCGCCGTCGACGACCGCGACCTTGGCGTGCAGGAAGCTGGCGTGATATTCGTATATCTCCACACCCGCCTTAAGCAACTGCCCATACAAAGCGAGGGTGGCATAATGCTGCAGCCGGTATTCCACCTTGCCTTGCACCACGACTACCACGCGCACGCCGCGTCCTGCCGCATGGATCAGCGAGCGGAGAAACAGGCGCCCCGGAAGAAAGTAGGCGTTGGCGATGACGATTTCGCGCTTTGCCCGCGCAATCGCATTGAGATAGGCGCGCTCGATGTCGCGACGATGGCGCACATTGTCGCGCAATACCAGTTGCACATTGGAGTCGGGGCGAGGTTTGATCCGGTACAGGCGCCAACCTTGTTCCTTGACGCGCTTGCTGAAGGCCGCCCAGGAGACCATCTCCCACAGCCGCTGCATCACCGCCTGCACTTCGCCTGCAAGCTCGCCCTTGACCCTCACCGCATAATCCATGCGCGGCGCATCGAAATCCAGATTCGCCGGGATGTCATGGATGATATTGATACCGCCAATGAAAGCGACCTCGCCGTCGATCACCGCCAGCTTGCGGTGCATGCGCCGCAGCCGGCGCATCCGGCTGCGACTCAGGGTAAAGGGCGAGATTTCGCGCCTGAACCATTGCACTTCCACCCCTGACTTGCGCAAGCCGTCCACAAACGAGTCCGGCAATTCCGCAGAGCCGAAACCGTCCAGCAATACCCGCACGGCCACGCCGCGTTCTGCAGCCTGTCGCAAGGCCAGTCCGACCTTATGCCCGATCTCGTCGGATGCGAAGATGTAACTCTCGAGATAGACGGAATGCTGTGCGCTGCCGATATCGGCACACAGCTGGGGAAAGAAAGCGGCTCCATTCTGCAACAGGACAAGTTCGTTGCCGGAAACCCGATGGATGCGATTCGTCATCTCTCAAGTTGCGCGGAAAGCGCGGCATGGTCGGACAAGCGCAGCCATTTTCCGCCGATATGCACATCGCAACCCTGAACCCTGAAACCGCGCACATAGATGCGGTCCAGCCTGAAGAGGGGAACCCGCGAAGGGAAACTGCGTGCAGGCTTGCCTTCTTGCAGATCAAACACGTCCTGCACGCCGATCTCCCGCGCCAGCGTGAGGCTCAGCTCGTTGCGCCAGTCGTTGAAATCACCCGCAATGAGCAACGGCGCACCGGATGGAATCTCATTCAGGACATATTCGACCAATGCGCGCGTCTGTACCCGTTTTCCCTTGGCAAACAAGCCGAAGTGGGCGCACAGGCAATGCACCCGCAGGCCGTCAATATCCACCTCGCAATGCAACAGGCCACGGCTCTCGAAACGGTGCGCGGAGACATCCTTGTTGAAAGTCTGCACGATGGGGAAACGGCTGAGGATGGCGTTGCCATGATGTCCTTCGTCGTACACCGCATTCATGCCATACGCATGGTGCGCCCAGAACTCGTCGGCAAGGAACTCGTGCTGCGGACCGGCGGGATAATCTGCATGGCGCTGCACGTGGCCCGCATGCTCGCCCTGCACCTCCTGCAAGAACAGGATGTCGGCATCCAGCTCGCGCAATCGTTCGCGCAACTCGTGCAGCACCACGCGGCGATTGAACTGCGAGAAACCTTTATGGATGTTGTAAGTAGCGATCTTGAGGGTAGTCATGGGTAGCATTCTACCCAATCGGCAAATAAGGATGATGTGTCAATCGGAGCTGAGCGAATTACTGCTGCAGCCCAAGGCGAACATCGCAACTTCTCGAAAGCCGACATCAATGCCGCGTTCAACACAAGATGATTTCAGGTTTAAACTGCCAACAAGATTGGTCACCGGACAATTGTGCACTGTCATCCGCAAATGTACCGGATGAGCCACTCAATGCAGGCGGGTTGTTGGTGGTATATAATGAGATCATGAATTACCATAATTCCATCCTGCTTCGCGGCTGCATCGCTGCCATCCTGCTGCTCAGCCTTTGGGCTAGCAGCATGCATGATTTGCGGTATGCGGATGAAATTGCGTCGGATGAACTTGGAAACAGCCAGATCGTACTGTCTATGGATGGCGATCATTCGGACGACCCCCGTGAGCAGAGTATGCTGCTATCTGACGCGCTGAATGTCCCATTCATTTCACCGCAAACATGCTATACCCAGCAACAGATAAGCATCGCCCCACCTAACAGCCTCCCTCCGCCCTATCGCCCGCCGGCAAAATCCGCTTGATTCTTGACGGACGTTGATTGTAAAGATCGACGTGAGTTGCCGCACCCGCGGCTGGATCATCGGATTCAACATGACACTCATATATCATCGCCTGATGTCAGGGGCGTTACTGCTTTTCTGGCTATATGCATTACCCTCTTTTTCGGCGCCGCTGACGCTAGCGCATGCATGTGAACTGGCTGAACAAAACAGCCCCGTGCTGAGAATCATTCGCTCTCAGGCGGACGGCGCACAGTCTGCACTCGAAACCGCAGGGGCTTATCCCAACCCCGAGGTCGAGTTTGGTGCGGGCAACTCGCAATTGCTTTCGCCAACCGTGCAGAACGGACATAACAGCCTCATGGCAATTTCCCAGCCGATCGAACTGCCAGCGCTGCGCCATTCACGCCAGCGGGGTGCAGAGGCCGGCGTCGTTGCAGGCTCCGCATTGCTCGACGATGCGAGAATCAACCTGCATTCACAGGTCAAGCAAGCTTTTCTCGAACTGCTGCGACGCCAGGACGAGGCATTGCTTGCTGCAGAAAATTACGAGTTGCTTCTGCAAATCAGCAATCGCATAAAACAGCGTGTCGAAGTAGGCGAAGCGCCCCGCTACGAACTGGTGAAGTCGGAAGCGGAGTCGCTGACTGCGCAAAGTGTAGCCAAAGGCGCCGAAATCAAAGTGTTGCAAGCCAAAGATCGGCTCCGCACCCTGCTGGGCGTACCCACGCTGGATCAATTCGAAATTGTCCGCCCGCCACCGATGGCGGAAAAATTACCCGTAATAGGAGAGTTACGCGCGGAGTTGCTGGAAAATCAACCCTTGCTTAAGTTTTATGCCGCTGAATCAGCACGTGCTGCGGCAAAACTGGATCAGGAACGCAGCCTACGCACTCCTCAGCCCACTCTCAAATGGAGCGCGGAGCGTCACCCTGATGTCAATCTCTGGCGCGTGGGCATCTCGATCCCATTGCCGCTATGGGACCGTCGCTCGGGACCAGTAGGTGAGGCACTCGCAAACCTGGATCGAGCCCAAGCCGATCATGAGCGCGCCCGCTTAAACCTGCTGGGCGAACTGGATCAGGCTTACGGTCGATATCAAATCGCCCAGCGCCAGTTGGACATCTTTGAAACGGGCCTCTTGCGCGACGCAGAATCGGCGGTAAAAGTGGCCGAAGCTGCCTATCGCTACGGCGAGCGCGGCATCCTCGATTATCTCGATGCGCAACGCGTGTTTCGAAGCACCCGCATGGATTACCTCAATGCCCGTTACGAATTGCAATTCGCGCTGATCGATATAGAACGACTGCGCGCTGCAGATGGAGAAACGAAATGAATTCACTAAAGCGATACTTCTTTCCGGCAATGCTTGCAGTTGCGCTACTCAGCGCCTGCCAGAAAAAGGGGGAGACCCCGACAGTTGCTATAGCAGAGGACCCTTCCATCATCAAGGCTTCGGACGATCTATTGAAGAGGCTAACTGTCCATGCCGTTGGCAAGAGTGAAATGGCCGAGACGCTACGTGTCCCAGCCCGCATCGAGGTCGACGAGCAGCGAGTCGCCCGCATAGGCGCAGCCGTCACCGGACGATTGACGGAGATTCATGCAGAACTTGGACAACGCGTCCATAGAGGCGATCTATTGGCGACATTGCACAGCGCCGAGTTGTCTTCGGCGCAACTATCCTACTTGAAGGCGCTATCTCAGGAAGGATTGCTGATGAGCGCAGTGAGCCGAGCCAAGTTGCTGTTTGAGTCTGATGTGATCAGCGCTGCCGAGTTGCAGAAACGCGAAAGCGAACTGCTACAGGCACAGGCAGAACGTCAAACCGCTCACGACCAGCTTACGGTATTGGGTATGACGGAGGGCGACCTGAACAAACTTGCACAAACTCGCTCGGCGCATTCGCTGTCTTCCGTCATCGCCACTCTCGACGGCGCGGTAATCGAACGCAAGGTGACGCCAGGGCAAGTGGTCCAGCCTGCCGATGCGCTGTTCACAATCGCCGATTTATCCCATGTCTGGCTGGTTGCCGAAATTCCGGAGCAACAGGCAGCGCAGGTCAAAACCGGCGAAGAAGCGCATGCCGAGATTCCGGCTCTGGCCAACCAGGCAATCACGGGAAAATTGATCTTCGTCTCCGATACCGTAAAGTCGGACACGCGCACCGTGACTGCACGCATGGATGTGGCCAATCCTGACGGCCAGCTCAAACCGGGCATGCTCGCCTCGATGCTGATACGCGGTGCGGCGCACAACAGGGTGATGGTGCCGACTATTGCCGTGGTGCGCGACAACGACCGCGACTATGTCTTCGTCCAGCTGGATGAACACCGCTTTCAGTTACGCCCCGTGAAGCTTGGCCAGGAAGGAATGGGCTACGCACCGGTACTGGAAGGCCTGAGTGGCGGGGAGATGATTGTCACCGAGGGCGCATTCCACCTCAACAATGAGCGCCGTCGCAAGGAACTCGAGGGATAAGACTGCGTCTTCCTGGAAACGACAATACGTTATAGAGGAAAAAATGCTTGAAATTCTGATACGTGCTGCACTAAAGCAGCGCCTGGTCCTGCTTGTGATAGCAGTGTGTTTGCTTCTGTTCGGGCTCAATGCCGCACGCAAGCTGTCGGTGGATGCCTTCCCGGACGTCACCAATGTGCAGGTGCAGATCGCTACCGTGGCGCAGGGAAAGTCACCCGAGGAAGTCGAACGTTTTGTGACCGTTCCGCTCGAGATGGCGATGACCGGCTTGCCGGGACTCGATGAGATGCGCTCGCTGAACAAGCCGGGACTGTCTTTGATCACACTGGTGTTTACCGATTCGACCGATGTGTACTTCGCACGCCAATTGGTGATGGAGCGGCTGATTGAGGTTTCGGGCCGTATGCCGCCGGAGGTTACGCCCACCCTGGGTCCGCTATCCACCGGGCTTGGCGAAGTGTATCAATACACACTCGAACTGCCGGATGACCGCAACAATGCTCTTTCCATCGACGAGCTCACCAGTCGCCGGATCGTTCAAGACTGGGTCGTGCGTCCCCTGCTGCGCGGCATCCCCGGTGTAGCAGAGATCAATTCCCAGGGAGGTTATATCAAGCAATACCAGGCGCTGGTGAATCCTGACCGGATGCGCCACTACAAGGTCACGCTGCAGGAAGTCTATCAGGCGCTGGCTCGCAACAACGCCAACTCCGGCGGAGGTGTACTGCCCCACTATGCCGAACAGTACCTGATCCGAGGTGTCGGGCTGATCAAGGGTGTAGACGACATTCGCAGCATCGTGCTTAAGGAGCAGGACGGCGTTCCTGTGCTCATACGAGATGTCGCCGAGGTCACCATCGACCACGAAGTGCGCTATGGCGCACTGCTGAAGAACGGGGTCACCGAATCGGTCGGCGGCGTTGTAATGATGATACGCGCCGGCAATGCAAAGGAAGTAGTCTCCCGCATCAAGGAGAGGGTCGACGAAATCAACAAGAAAGGCATGTTGCCGGATGGCCTGAAGATCGTCCCCTACTATGATCGGAGCGAGCTGGTCGACGCAGCGCTCGACACGGTGGTGAAGGTGCTGCTGGAGGGAGTTGTGCTGGTCGTCATCGTACTGTTCCTGTTTCTGGGCGATGTACGCTCGTCGCTGGTCGTCGTCGCATCCCTGATACTTACACCGCTGATCACGTTCATCGTGATGAATTACTTTGGCCTGTCTGCCAACCTGATGTCGCTGGGGGGGCTGGCAATTGCCACCGGCTTGATCGTAGACGGTGCGGTTGTCGTCGTTGAAAACTCATTCCAGCGGCTTGCAGAACATAAGGGGCGCGGAATGAGCCGGGTGCGCGTGGTTCTGGATGCAGCATCGGAGGTTGGCACACCGGTGACTTTCGGTGTATCGATCATCATCCTGGTGTTCTTGCCTCTGATGACTTTGCAAGGCATGGAAGGAAAGATGTTCGCGCCGTTGGCTTTCACGATCGCCATCGCGTTGTTTGTATCGCTGATCCTCTCGCTCACGCTCACTCCGGTACTGTGTTCCTACCTTCTGGTCGGGAAAGACGAACACGATACCCGCCTTGTCGCATTGGCAAGAAAACCCTATATCAGATTGCTCGACTGGGCACTGTCCAACGGCAAGAAGACAATCCTCGTTTCGCTTATCCTGTTCTTCTCAGCCATATTTTTACTGCCCTTCCTCGGCACGGCCTTCATTCCTGAAATGAAGGAGGGATCTATCGTGCCGGGCATCAATCGGGTACCGAACATCTCGCTCGAGGAATCGATCAAGCTGGAGATGGAGGCAATGCATATGGTCATGCAGGTCCCCGGCGTCAAGTCAGTAGTCTCGGGTGTAGGGCGCGGAGAAAGTCCAGCCGATTCACAGGGGCAGAACGAATCCACACCTATCGTCAGCCTCAAACCTCGTAATGAATGGCCGAAAGACTGGACTCAAGACGATATCGCCGCCAGCATCCGCGAAAAACTGATGACTCTGCCGGGCGTACAGATCGTCATGGCACAACCGATATCCGACCGGGTTGATGAGATGGTTACCGGCGTACGCTCTGACGTGGCGATCAAGCTTTTCGGCGACGATCTGCAAATATTGAAACAAAATGCGGAAGCAATAGCGAAGCTGGCCGCCTCCGTGAAAGGCGCACAGGATATGAAGGTCGAGAGGATTACAGGGCAACAATATCTGTCTGTCGAGATCGACCGACAAGCCATCGCCCGTCACGGCATCAACGTGTCGGACGTGCACGATTTTATCGAAGCCGCTATTGGAGGCCGGACGGCGACAGAAATATATGAGGGGGAACGTCGATTCGGAGCTGTCGTGCGTCTGCCGGAAGCGTTTCGCGGCGACGTTGCGGCCATCCGCAGCTTGCTCGTGAGCTCCCCCAATGGTGCGCTGGTAGCGCTGGAGAATCTGGCCTCCATTCGTGTCGCCGATGGACCTGCCCAGATCAGCCGGGAAGAAGGGAAACGGCGCATCGTGATCGGCGTGAATGTGAAGGATCGCGATCTGGGCAGTTTCGTCAGCGAGTTGCAGCAGACCGTAGATAGCAGGATCAAACTTCCTGACGGCTATTACCTCGAGTGGGGAGGACAATTCCAGAACATGGAACGCGCGATGGGGCATCTGAAGATTATCGTACCGGTGACGATAGCTGCGATATTTTTCCTGCTGTTCCTGCTGTTCGGGTCGGTGCGCTATGCCGCGCTGATCATTCTGGTATTGCCTTTCGCTTCGATAGGCGGGGTGATTGGGCTCTTTGTTGCCGGGGAGTATCTGTCCGTTCCGGCCTCGGTAGGGTTCATCGCACTCTGGGGGATCGCGGTATTGAACGGCGTCGTACTGGTATCCTACATCCGCAACCTGCGCAGCGAAGGAATGGGGCAGGCCGAAGCAGTGATAAAGGGCTGTCGACAACGTTTCCGCCCCGTGCTGATGACTGCGACGGTGGCAATGCTGGGATTGATTCCGATGCTGTTCGCTAGCGGTCCCGGTTCCGAAGTACAGCGCCCCTTGGCGATCGTCGTGATCGGGGGGCTAATCACCTCCACGCTACTGACGCTGGTCGTACTGCCAACGCTGTATAAATGGTTCGAAGAAAAGCCCATTGAAGCATAGGAGATCATCATGAAAGAAATCAAAGCCATCGTGCGTCCATCGCACCTTCACAAGATCCGCGATGCATTCCGCCAACTGCCGGGATTTCCCGGCATGAACGTTTCCTCCGTGGAAGGATGCAGTGCTCACCCTGGAGTTGAGAAACGGGACACGCTAAAGGAGGAACTGACGGACTTTACAAAGAAAATCCGCATCGAGATCGTCGCCCCCGACGAGATGCTCACAGACATCCTGTCCATTATTCATACCCAGGCCCATACCGGACAAATGGGTGACGGCGTGCTATGGGTCACGGAAGTGCAGGAGTTCCGTCGTTTATGCGCGCAGGCCAATTCTGACTGACCAGCCTGCGAGGTACGGCGGCTTCGCTTAAGCGATCTACCGTCATCGGTATGAGCACCCCATCTTGGGAAAGAGAATTGCCCATGGTCGCATTCGTGTCGCTTCAACCCACTGGAATCGGAATGCGCAGGCTGGGTAGCCGCAAGAAATTCGGCTGCGTTCCGAAGCTTGTTGATGGAAGGCGACTGATCCGAATGGAATACTGATGTGACTGCCTGTCACTGGCCGGAAACGGCCAGGTCTTCACGCATTACCTATCCCGCGCGTCGGCAGATTGATCTGCCTGGCAAAATCCAGCATGCGCCGGATCGGCAGAACGGCACGCGGAATGATGGCGGGATCGACATGGATCTCGTTGTTGCCGCGTTCCAGCGTTTCCGCCAGATTGATCAGGCCATTCATCGCCATCCACGGACAGTGGCTGCAACTGGTGCAGTTCGCTCCGACTCCGGCGGTGGGCGCTTCGAGAAAGACTTTGTCAGGGCACAGGGTTCGCATCTTGTGCAGGATGCCGTTGTCTGTGGCCACGATGAATTCCGTCGCGCCGGATCCTTGTGCTGCCTTGATCAATTGCGTGGTGGAACCGACTACATCCGCAAGTTTGATCACGGCACGCGGGGACTCCGGGTGCACCAGTACTTTGGCCTGCGGGTGCTGCATCTTCATCTCCGCGAGCTCTTTTGCCTTGTATTCGTCGTGCACGATGCACGATCCCTGCCACAGCAGCATGTCCGCACCGGTCTGTTCTTGCACGTAGCTGCCCAGGTGGCGATCCGGTGCCCACAATATCTTCTTGCCCTGCTCCTTCAGATGCTTGACCACCGGCATCGCAATCGAGCTTGTCACCATCCAGTCGGCACGGGCCTTGACCGCTGCGCTAGTGTTGGCATAAACCACCACGGTGCGGTCGGGATGGGCATCGCAGAAGGCGGTAAATTCGTCGGCAGGGCACCCCAGGTCCAGCGAACATTCCGCTTCGAGATCGGGCATCAGCACACGCTTCTCCGGATTGAGTATCTTCGCGGTCTCGCCCATGAAGCGCACGCCCGCAACGACAATGGTTTTAGCCGGATGCTGGTGGCCGAAGTTGGCCATGTCCAGGGAGTCCGAAACGATCCCGCCCGTCTGCTCCGCCAGATCCTGCAGGTCCGAATTGACATAGTAGTGCGACACCAGCACGGCATCTTGTTCCTTCAGCATGCGTTTGATGCGCGCGATCAACTCGGCTTTTTCGGCCGGCCCCGGTTCTCGCGGTTTCTTTGCCCACGCATGTGCCGTACTGCAGCTCGTTTGCGAGGCATCGGGATGATCGTAGGCGACGGAGATGATGTTTTCAGCCATGTTGGACACGTTCCGGTAGTTGCAGGATGGCCGCGCGGTTGCTCGGCGAGAAGACTTTGTCCGCCGCGACGTTCCAGGGCAACCACTGGTAGCTCAGGTGTTCGCGCGGCGAAAGTTGGACCGCGACTTGTTGCGGGAGTTGCAGACCGAACACATGCTCGGTGTTATGCGTTGTACCGGGAGGATAGCGATGCACCCACCGCGGATAGATCTCGTACACGTTCTGCTCCTGCCAGTCGGTGAGCACGTAGCGCGCTGCCTCCAGTCCGGTCTCTTCCTTCACTTCGCGTATCGCGGTCTCCCGCAAGGATTCTTCGTCATCGCGGCTGCCGGTCACCGATTGCCAGTAACCCGGAAAGTCGGCACGTTCCAGCAGCAGCACGTCGAGTGCCGAAGTATGGATGACAATCAGCGCCGAAATGGGTTGTTTGCAGGCGGGCATTATGCAATGAACACCCAGAACGCTTTGCCGTTGAGCTTCCAGAATGATATCGTGGCGTCGAGGATGTCACCCAGCACTGCCTCGCCGGACGGATCACCGTGTAGCAGCAATACATATCCGGATGCCGGGCACCAGGATAGATCGCCCAATGCGTCTGCCAACGCATCCCAATTGTGCCCGAACCAGTCTGGTGCCGCGATCGCGCGCGCCAACTCCGCCAGCACCTCGCCTTTGCCGCTGGCGTTCGCGATATCCGCCTCGAACACTATGAATCCGCCTTCCGTCGCACTGGCACGCAAATCCTCCGCCGGACAATTGAGGCGATATATCCCGGCCTCGCTCACGTCCTTCAACCTCCTGCACAAATCGCCCATGCTCACTCCCTGATACGACGGAAAGAACGGTAATGATCGTCGGTGTAATAGCACTCCGGCAGTGCGAATGGGTCGCTGCTCTGCAGCGGGGCTGCGCCAAGACCGCCCGGAGGGCGAGTGTCTGGCGGCGTGCCCTTTACGGGTGAACCCATCGGCCTACCCCTTGCGGGTACGATGCCGCAGACGATGCGCCGCGCACCCCGATTGCGCGCGCCCGGCGTCTTCACGGTGTACTCGTGGTAATAGCCCCGTTCCCGCTGCGGCAGCGCGCGCTCGTAGTTTCCGAACACCACGCCGTCGCGCGGATACGGGAACGGGCCGCCCTGCTCGATAAGCTGCAGAGTCGCCCGTGCTTCGGGCAGCAATTTCGCAACGGGGACGGTTAAGCTGGAAGCTGCATCATGCGAATGATGACTGCGCGCATGGGCGAGCGGCAAGCACAGCAGCAAGCCAACCAGCAGCCACCACCGTGCCCGAGTGGCTCGCAGCATCCCTATTCCTTGGGTGTCTCGGTCGCCGCCGGCTGGCGCAAGCGGATATGCAGTTCGCGCAACTGCTTCTCATCTACCGGAGACGGTGCCTGGGTCAGCAGGCACTGGGCGCGTTGCGTCTTGGGGAAGGCGATCACGTCGCGGATGGATTCGGAGCCGGTCATCATGGTGACGATGCGGTCGAGGCCGAAGGCCAGGCCGCCGTGCGGAGGGGCACCGTATTGCAGCGCATCCAGCAGGAAGCCGAACTTGAGTTGCGCTTCTTCCGCGCCGATGTTGAGTGCGCGGAACACCTTGCTCTGCACATCTTCCTTGTGGATACGCACAGAACCGCCGCCGATCTCGGAACCGTTCAGAGCGAGGTCATAGGCTTTCGCCAGACACTTGCCCGGATCGCTTTCCAGCAAGGCGAGATGCTCGTCCTTGGGTGCGGTGAACGGGTGGTGGCAAGCGTTCCAGCGCTTGGCTTCGTCATCGTACTCGAACATCGGGAAGTCCACCACCCACAGCGGCTCCCACGCCTTGCCGTTGGTATAGCCTTTCTCGTGGCCGATCTTGCTGCGCAAAGCACCCAGCGCGTCGTTGACGATCTTGGCCTTGTCGGCGCCGAAGAAGATGATGTCGCCATTTTGCGCGCCGGTGCGTTCGATGATGGTCTTCAGTGCAGCTTCGTTCAGATTCTTCACGATGGGCGATTGCAGGCCGGTCTCGTTCAGCTGCGTGACGTCGTTGACCTTGATATAGGCCAGTCCTTTCGCGCCGTAGATGCCGACGAACTTGGTGTATTCGTCGATCTCTCCGCGAGTGAACGCGCCACCGTTAGGCACGCGCAACGCCGCTACGCGGCCGTTCTCCGAGTTGGCTACGCCGGCGAACACCTTGAACGCGACATCCTTCACGGCGTCGGTCACCTCGGTGATCTCCAGCGTAACGCGCATGTCCGGCTTGTCGGAACCGAAACGGCCCATCGCCTCCGCATAGGTCATGCGCGGGAACGGGTTGGGCAACGCCACATTGAGCACTTCCTTGAACACGGTGCGGATCATCTCTTCCATCAATTCCATGATCTGCTCTTCCGTCAGGAAGGATGTCTCGATATCCACCTGGGTGAATTCGGGCTGGCGGTCGGCGCGCAGGTCTTCGTCGCGGAAACACTTGGTGATCTGGTAGTAACGGTCGAAGCCGGCCACCATCAGCAGTTGTTTGAACAACTGGGGCGACTGCGGCAACGCAAAGAACTCCCCGGCATGCACGCGCGACGGCACGAGGTAGTCACGGGCGCCTTCCGGGGTCGACTTGGTCAGCATCGGCGTCTCGATGTCGATGAAACCCTTGTCGTCGAGGAAGCGGCGGAACGCGCGCGCAGTCTTGTACCGCAGCATCAGGTTGTGCTGCATCTGCGGACGGCGCAGGTCGATCACGCGATGGGTCAGGCGCACGTTCTCGGACAGGTTCTCGTCGTCCAGCTGGAACGGTGGCGTGACGGAGACGTTCAGCACCTCGATCTCGTGGCAAAGTATTTCGATCTCGCCGCTCGGGATGTTCTTGTTGTCGGTGCCTTCCGGACGGCGGCGCACGCGGCCGGTGATCTTGAGCACGAATTCGTTGCGCACGGACTCGGCGACCTTGAACATGTCGGCGCGATCCGGATCGCACACCACTTGCGCCAGACCTTCGCGATCGCGCAGGTCGATGAAGATCACGCCGCCGTGGTCGCGGCGGCGATGTGCCCAGCCGCACAGTGTGACGGTCTGGCCGAGGTTAGAAACATTGAGTTGCCCGCAGTAATGAGTTCGCATAGATGATTCAGTTCAGATGGATCGAAAAAAACAAAAAAGGAAATTACCTGGTCGGCTCCGCCAGTCGTGCAGCCGCTTCGGGAGTGGTCACCACCCCCATAGAGATGATAGCCTTGAATGCCGCATCCACGTTGATATCCAGCTCGATAGTCTCGGATTTCTTTACGTAGAAGTAGAACCCGTTCACCGGACTGGGCGTGGTTGGCACGAAAACACCGACGTACTCGTCACCTGTCAGCACGCGCGTCACTTCCCCTGGCACGCTGGTCTGGAATGCCAATGACCATGACTGCGGATGCGGGTAGCGCACCAGCAATACCTTGCCGAACGCGCTGCCAGTTTCCGACAACAGAGTATCGCTGACTTGTTTGACGCTGTTGTAGATGGCGTTGACGAAAGGAATACGGCGCAGCAGGCCATCCCAATAGGTCAACAGACGCTGGCCGAAGACGTTGCGAACGAGCAGGCCGGTAGCCAATACGACCACTACGGTCAGAATGACCCCCAAGCCTGGAATATGGACGCCCAGCCATTGATCCGGATGCCAGTGCCTCGGCAACAACGTCAGCGTCAGGTCCAGGGTGCTGATGATGAGGTTCAGTACCCACAGGGTGATGCCTAACGGTACCCATACGAGCAAGCCGGTCAGCAGATATTTCTTCACGAGTGAGTGCCTGCCGCCGGACAGGCCGAGCAGCCCGATGGCTCGCACTGGGTGGCCGGCTTGTTCTTGAAGTCGGTGGCGTAATAGCCGCTACCCTTGAGCTGAAAACCGGCCGCGCTGATCTGCTTGGCGAAGGCTTCCTGGCCGCATTCAGGGCATTTGGTCAACGGTGCGTCGCTGATCTTCTGCATCACATCTTTTTGTGCGCCACAGCTGCTGCAACGATATTCATAGATGGGCATGTCCTGCTCCTGCATTTGAAAGGCGCGCATTATACCCCGTGCTCCCGTATTGGAAGAAGATGGTTAATCCGGGCTGTGCATCAACGATTCAGACTGGCATGCCCGTCTTCACACAAGGGCTGGAGGGAAGCAGGCACGACGACAGGAAGGCGGCTTGAGCCTTCAATGCTGCCCGAAAGATTGCGTGATGGGCTTGGGGCAGTCCGTCTATCCAGGCCAATGTTGCCAGATCATCTGACGATGCATGTGATATGCCCGTACGCTGCCCAATTTGCATCGGACTCGACCGTGATATGCAATGACCAGAACGAGCGTCTTGGTCCTACACCTGTGCGTGCGGGGTGGATGCTAATAGCGCCCGCTCCCGGCAAAAACAGCGTTCCCAGTCGACATCTCTTCGGCTGCATGGCTTTTCATGGAAAATAAGCCGTACGCCAGAATAAAAATAACCCCAAGTAAAACCGGTTTCATGCATCCTCCATTCGTTCGCCCCGAAATGACCGGAGTCGTCGTACGAAGCAATGCAACTGCTGTGCCAACTTGGAACTGCCTGACAGCAAAGGCCAGAATCTATGGCTTGACGAAATATTGGCGACGGGATGGCAAAGGTTGACGACAGACAGACAAATTACCTTATCAAATATATGGCTATATGCTCTTGTCTGACCACTTTCCAGGCGCGATCCCGTCCAGCGACCACTCGCCGATCGCATGGCGTATCAAGCGCAAGGTCGGATAGCCGACTGCGGCTGTCATGCGCCGAATCTGGCGGTTCCTGCCTTCGCGTATGGTGAGCTGCAGCCAGCGGGTGGGGATATCTTTACGGAAGCGAACCGGCGGATCGCGCGGCCACAGATCGGCAGGCTCATCCATCAGACTGACATCCGCCGGAAGCGTCAGCCCATCCTTGAGCTGTACACCGCCTCGCAAGCGCCGCAGAGCAGCCTCGTCCGGAATGCCCTCCACTTGCACCCAATAAGTCTTGGGCAGTTTGTGCCCCGGATCAGTGATGCGATGCTGCAGCTTGCCGTCGTCGGTGAGCAGCAGCAGCCCTTCGCTATCAGTATCCAAACGACCCGCGGGATAAAACCCCGGAGCGGCAATGTAATCCGCCAATGTCGAATGCAGACCGTCGCGGCTGAATTGGCAGATCACTCCATAAGGCTTGTTGAACAGCAAAATCTGGCTCATTTTCCTCCCCGGAACGGCAAGGTCATGTTTCAATAGAGAGCCGCAACGTTCCACCAGATCAACTGTAATAAGATAAAAAAGCCCGCCACTTTCGTGGCGGGCTTTTTTACAACTCAACCGGGCATTAACCCGCTTGAATGTTGGAGGCTTGCTTGCCCTTTGGTCCCTGTACAACTTCGAAAGTCACTTTCTGACCTTCTTTGAGAGACTTGAAGCCGCTCATGTTGATCGCGGAGAAATGCGCGAACAGATCTTCGCTGCCATCATCGGGAGTAATGAAACCGAAACCCTTTGCGTCGTTGAACCATTTAACAGTACCGTTTGCCATGCTTAACTTCCTTACAAAAAACAACGGGTGGAATCCCGTCAAATTGTTTGAATTCCAAGATCGCAAATGGGACCGCACATGGCAAAACCAGCACTAGCAGATACTTTGATTCAAACACCCGAACGCTTTTTACCCCACTTGAACTTGCAACGTCAAGGGCAAAATACAATTTATTGGCGAATTGACTTGAAAAACCCGCGTTAATCGTCAAATATGCAACCGTATACCGGGTGAGAATAGCAAACAATGGCAACCAAGCAAGAAAACGTAAACCTGTTGGAGCGCAGCAAAACCAAGCCACCCAAGCTCTATAAGGTGATTCTGATCAACGATGATTTCACCACGATGGAGTTTGTCATTGAGGTTTTGAGGACTTTTTTTTCGATGGGGCAGGAACGCGCGACGCAAGTCATGCTCCAAATACATAATGAGGGTTCCGCCGTATGTGGTGTGTATCCCAAAGACATCGCTGAAACCAAGGTATCTCAGGTATCGGCGTTTGCAACGCAGCATGGACATCCTTTACGATGTCACACGGAGGAAAATTAAATGATCGCGCAAGAACTGGAAGTCAGCCTGCATCTGGCATTTGTCGAAGCCCGTCAGAAACGACACGAGTTCATTACCGTCGAGCACCTGTTGCTCGCGATGCTGGACAATCCTTCGGCTGCACACGTGCTGCGTGCCTGTGGAGCTGACATTGAAGAGTTGCGCGCCGTGCTGGTGCAACATATCGAGACTCATACCCCGGTCGTTCCAGGCGTCGGCGAAGTGGACACCCAGCCCACCGTCGGTTTTCAGCGCGTTATCCAGCGCGCCATCCTGCATGTACAGTCCACCAACAAGAAAGAAGTGACCGGGGCGAACATCCTGGTCGCGCTGTTCGGTGAAAAAGAATCTCACGCGGTGTATTTCCTCAACCAGCGAGCCATCACACGTCTCGACGTTGTGAACTACATTGCGCATGGCATCAACAAAACTGCTGAAATCCAGCCGTCTACGCAAAAAACCGCCAACGAAACGGATGCCGAGCAGGAAAACAGCAGCGACAGCGCACTCAAGAACTATACGCTGGACCTGAATGCGCATGCCTTGGCAGGCAAGGTCGACCCGCTCATCGGACGCGACATTGAGCTGGAACGAGTGATCCAGACCCTGTGCCGCCGCCGCAAGAACAATCCGCTGCTGGTGGGCGAAGCAGGTGTCGGAAAGACCGCGATTGCCGAAGGGCTGGCACGCAACATCGTTGAAGGTGAGGTACCGGATATTCTGAAAGACGCGCATGTCTATTCGTTGGACATGGGATCGTTGCTGGCGGGCACCAAATATCGCGGCGATTTCGAGCAGCGCCTGAAAGCCGTCCTCAAGGAGCTCAAGGACGCCCCGAACGCGGTACTGTTCATCGACGAGATCCACACACTGATCGGGGCCGGTGCGGCATCCGGCGGCACCATGGACGCTTCCAATCTGCTCAAGCCCGCGCTCTCCAGCGGCCAATTGAAATGCATCGGCGCGACCACTTATCAGGAATACCGCGGCATCTTCGAAAAGGATTCCGCACTTTCCCGCCGTTTCCAGAAGATCGACGTGTCAGAGCCTTCCGTGGAGCAGACCATCGAGATCCTGAAGGGTCTGAAATCGCGGTTTGAAGATCACCACAGCATCAAGTTCAGCGCGGCTGCGATCACCAGCGCGGCCGAGCTTTCTGCGCGCTATATCAATGACCGCCATCTGCCGGACAAGGCGATCGACGTGCTGGATGAAGCCGGTGCGGCGCAGCGCATCCTGCCGAAATCCAGGCAGAAGAAGATCGTCGGCAAGCACGAGATCGAAGAGATCATTGCCAAGATCGCCCGTATCCCCACGCGCACCGTGTCGCATGACGACCGCAATGCGCTAAAGAACCTCGACCGCGACCTGAAAGCCACCGTGTTCGGCCAGGACAAGGCTATCGACGCACTGGCACGCGCGATCAAGATGTCGCGCAGCGGTCTCGGCAACCCGCAAAAACCTATCGGCAGCTTCCTGTTCTCCGGTCCCACCGGGGTTGGCAAGACCGAAGTGGCACGCCAGCTTGCCTACAGCATGGGCATGCCCATCCACCGTTTCGACATGTCCGAATACATGGAACGACACGCAGTGTCGCGCCTGATCGGGGCACCGCCCGGCTATGTCGGTTTCGACCAGGGTGGCCTGCTGACCGAAGCGATCACCAAGCAACCGCATAGCGTGTTGCTGCTGGACGAGATCGAAAAGGCGCATCCGGACATCTTCAATATCCTGCTGCAGGTGATGGATCACGGTACGCTGACCGACAACAACGGTCGCAAAGCCGACTTCCGTAACGTGGTCATCATCATGACCACGAACGCGGGCGCCGAAGCGCTGAACAAGACGCAGATGGGTTTCACCAAGGTCTCCTCTGCCGGGGACGAGTTGGTCGACATCAAGAAGATGTTCACTCCAGAATTCCGCAACCGGCTGGACGCAATCGTCTCCTTCGCACCGCTGTCGAAGGAAGTCATCCTGCGCGTGGTGGACAAATTCCTGATGCAACTGGAAGAACAGCTGCACGAGAAGAAGGTTGACCCCCTGTTTACCGATGCACTCAAGGATCACCTCGCCGAACACGGCTTCGACCCGCTGATGGGTGCCCGTCCAATGGCACGCCTGATCCAGGACACCATCCGCTCCGCGCTGGCTGACGAACTGCTGTTCGGCAAGCTGGCGAACGGTGGGAAGGTCACGGTGGATGTGAAAGACGGCAAGGTGGTGCTGGAGTTTGAGGAAGAACCTGTCCCAGCCTGATTCCGGTTACCGGGGGCGTTTCGCCCCCTCCCCCACCGGCCCCCTCCACTTCGGCTCTCTAGTTGCGGCGGTCGGCAGCTATCTCGACGCGAAACATCACCAGGGTACTTGGCTGGTGCGCATGGAAGACCTCGACACGCCGCGTTGCGTGCCTGGCGCGGCGGAGAACATCCTTCGCACTCTGGATGCGCTCGGCCTGCATAGCGACGAACCCGTTCTCTACCAGAGCCTGCGCACGGCTGCTTATGAGGACGCGCTACGCAAGTTGCAGTCCAGCGGTGCGGCATATCCGTGCTGTTGCACACGCAAAGAGATCGCGGATTCCGCTATGAATGGTCTTGAGGGACCGGTCTATCCCGGCACTTGCCGCAATGGCATTCCGGCTGGGCGCGAAGGACGGGCCTGGCGGGTGCGGACGAACAACAATCCCGTTGAATTTTGCGACGCACTTCAGGGGTGCATCACGCAACGTCTTGAAAGCGAGATCGGCGATTTCGTGGTGAAGCGGGCAGATGGTCTGTTCGCTTATCAGCTTGCAGTGGTAGTTGACGATGTGTTTCAGGGCATCACGCATATCGTGCGCGGTTCAGATTTACTTGATTCCACTCCGCGGCAAATATATCTGCAGCATTTGCTCGGCCTGCATGTTCCGCAATACCTGCACTTACCTGTCGCGGTGAACGACTCAGGAGAGAAGCTGAGCAAGCAGACACTCGCCGCTCCTGTGGATGAAACACATCCCGCTTCGACATTGCTGAGAGTGCTCAATTTCCTGAGGCAACAACCGCCACAGGAGTTGGTTCGCGGCAGCACGAAAACGATATTGGAGTGGGCAATACAGAATTGGCATCCCGAAAGACTGGTCGGGATACGAACATTGCCCTCTTCAGGCACTAATTCTCAGAAATGAGACTCGTTACTTCGCTTGCCTGCGATGGCGAATATATTCGCGTAGCGCCGGAATGAACGAGATGAAGATGATGACGATAATCAACAAAGTGAGGTTGTTCTTGATGACGGGGATGTTGCCGAAGAAGTAACCGGCCAGCGTCAGGCTACCGATCCAGGCAATACTGCCCAGTGCGCTGAACATCAGGAACAGACGATAGCTCATGCTGCCGATGCCCGCCACGAACGGCGCGAAGGTACGAATGACGGGAAGAAAGCGCGCAAAGATGATCGTCTTCCCGCCGTGCTTCGCATAGAAAGCCTGGGTCTTTTCCAGATGCTCGTGCTTGAAGAAGCGCGAGTCGCGTTTGAACAGCCTGACGCCGAAGTGCCGGCCGATCCAGTAGTTCGTGTTATCTCCACTGAAAGCTGCCAGCATCAAGAGCGGCATCAGTATCTGCAATTCCAGTGAGCCCATGCCGCACAGCGCTCCCGTGACGAACAGGAGCGAGTCGCCCGGCAGGAACGGTGCAACGACCAGGCCGGTCTCGGCAAAGATGATGGCGAACAGGATGGCATAGACCCACATGCCATAGTCGTGCACCAATGCCAGCAGATGCGCGTCCAGATGCAGGACGATGTCGAGCAGGATCATGCTCACGGTCAGGGCAACACTTCTTCGACTTCAGCTTTTTCCGGCTTGATGAAGTCCTCACGCGATACGCCGAACATCATCAGCAACGGACTGGCGACCAGTACAGATGAATAGATGCTGAAAAGAATGCCGATGGTCAGCGCCAGCGCGAAATAATGCAGCGTCTCGCCGCCCAGAAACAGCATGGATGTCACCATCATCTGCGTACAGGCGTGTGTGATCACGGTACGGGACATGGTACGGGTGATCGCGTTGTCGATGATCACGTTGACTTCGGTCTTGCGCATCTTGCGGAAATTCTCACGGATCCGGTCGAACACCACCACTGACTCGTTGACCGAGTAACCCAGCACCGCCAGCACCGCGGCCAGCACGGAAAGCGAGAACTCCCACTGGAAGAAAGCGAAAAAGCCGAGGATGATGACCACGTCGTGCAGGTTGGCGATGATCGCCGCCAGGCCAAACTTCCACTCAAAGCGCAGCCACAGATAGCCGACGATACCCAGCGAAACCAGCAACAAGGCCATTGAGCCATTCTCGACCAGGTCCTTGCCCACCTGTGGCCCGACGAACTCGACACGTCGCAGTTCAGCGCTGGCATCCTGCTGATGCAGGGTTTCCATCACCTGCTCGGAGAGTTTCGAACCCGCCTTGTTCTGCTTGAGCGGGACCTGGATCAACACGTCCTTGCTGGAACCGAAGTTCTGAACCTGCGCATCGCCAAGACCGATGCTTCCGAGTTGGCTGCGCACCTTGTCCAGGTCGGCCGATTGCGCATAGTGCACTTCCATCACCGTACCACCGGTGAAATCCACGCCGAAGTTCAGTCCCTTGGTAGCGAGGAAGAACACCGCAAACAGGAAAGTCACCAGCGAGATGGTCGTGGTGTAACGGCCATAGCTCATGAACGGGATATCTTTTTTGATACGGAAAAATTCCATTCTCTTATCCCCCTAGCCGATGGCAACTTTGTTCAGGCGCGCTTTGCGGCCGTAGATCAGATTGACCAGCAAACGCGAGACCAGCACCGCGCTGAAGATCGAGGTCAGGATGCCGAGGCACAGCACCACCGCGAAACCCTTGACCGGCCCCGAACCGAACATGAACAGCGCCACGCCCACGATCAGCGCGGTGATGTTGGAGTCCAGGATGGTGGCGAAAGCATGTTCGTAACCCTCGTGTATCGCCGTTTGCGGCGGCACGCCGTTGCGCAGCTCCTCGCGGATGCGCTCGTTGATCAGCACGTTGGAATCGATCGCCATACCCAGTGTCAGCGCGATACCGGCCATGCCGGGCAAGGTAAGCGTGGCTTGCAGCATGGACAGCAGCGCCACCAGCAACAGCAGGTTGGCGCCCAGCGCCAGCACTGAAACACCGCCGAACATCAGATAATAAATGACCATGAAAACGGAGATGGCCACGAAGCCGATCTTGGTGGAATCAAAGCCGCGCTTGATATTGTCCGCACCGAGGCTGGGGCCGACGGTGCGCTCTTCGACAATCTCCATTGGCGCAGCGAGGGCTCCGGCGCGCAACAGCAGCGCAGTATCGGTAGCCTCCTCGGTATTCATCTTGCCGCTGATCTGCACTCGCCCGCCGCCGATCTCCTCGCGTATCACCGGCGCAGTGACGATCTCACCCTTGCCCTTTTCGAACAGGATGATGGCCATGCGCTTGCCGACGTTTTCGCGCGTCGCTTCCTTGAATTTGCGTGCGCCGATCGCATCCAGATTGATATGCACTGCCGGCTCGTTGTTGCGGCTGTCGAAACCGGGTTGCGCGTCATTGATGCGCTCGCCGGTCAGGATGACGGATTTCTTCACCAGCAGCGGAGTGCCATCGCGATCCTTGAAAACCTCGGTACCAAAAGGAATGATCCCGCCCTCGGCATAATGATGTTCGTCATCCACCAAACGCACTTCCAGCGTGGCGGTACGCCCCAGAATATCCTTGGCGCGTGCGGTGTCCTGCACCCCCGGCAGTTGCACCACGATGCGGTCGGCACCCTGCTGCTGGATGACCGGCTCGGCCACACCCAGTTCATTCACGCGATTGCGCAACGTGACCAGATTCTGTTGAACGGCCGATTCCTGTATGCGTATCTGCTCCTGCTGCTTGAGATGGGCCTGCAGCAGAAATTCGCTGCCTTCCTCCCGCGTGCTGAACTCCAGTCCGCTGAAACGCTGCTTTAGCTCCGACTCTCCTTTGCCGCGCGAATCGGCATCGCGGAACTTGATGGTGATCATGCTGCCGTCGCGGGTCACACCCGAGTAGGGAATGTTCGCCTCGCGCAAAGAGCTGCGCATGTCGCTGGAATCCGATTCCAGCGCTTTGTCCAGTGCGCCTTTCATATCGATCTGCAACAGGAAATGCACACCCCCGCGCAGATCCAGACCGAGGTACATGGGCAATGCATTCATGCTGGTCAACCACTGCGGCGAACGCGCCAGCAGATTGAGCGCCACCATGTAGTCGTCTCCCAGTTGCGCGTGCAGCACATCTTTCGCCTTGATCTGGGTGTCGGTGTCGTTGAAGCGGGCCTTGACGCTGGTAGCATCCAGCGACATGGCTTCCGGGTTCAATTGCGCAGCCTTCAGTACATCTTCCACGCGCGCCAGCAACGCCGCATCCGCCTTCAGGTTGGAACGCAGGGGCAACACCTGTACGGCTGGCGCTTCACCGTAAAAATTGGGCAGGGTATATATAAAGCCCAGCACCAGCGCGGCTAGTACCAGCAGATTTTTCCACAGCGGATAGCGGTTCATTGAGACACCTTGCTTTGCAGCGTGATTGGATGGATTTCAGGGCTTCAGAGCGACTTGATCGTGCCTTTGGGCAGGACGTTCTGAACTGCAGCCTTTTGCACCTGTACTACGACGTTGTCGGCGATCTCGATCGCGATATTGTCGTCGGTGGCTTTGGTGACTTTCCCGAGCACGCCGCCGAGGGTGACGACTTCATCGCCCTTTTGCAGGGCCTCTATCATTGCCTTCTGCTCTTTCGCGCGTTTTTGTTGCGGGCGCAGGATGAGGAAATAGAACACGGCCACCAGACCGATCAGGGGCAGGAACTGCATGATATCGCTGCCTTGCGGGGCCGCCGCTACGCCGTCCGCGTAGGCATTGCCGATGAACAATTCGCTGATGGAAATCATAATTACTCCTGTCAAAATTAAGGTTCAAAAATCGAAGGCGGGCATTCTATCATGGAAGGCATGACTGTTTTGCTACGCGCCGCCCCTCATGAACCAGCGCGTGCCAGCCGGAACGCGGCCTGGAATTCGGCATAGCGCCCGGCCTCTATGGCAGCACGGATATCGCGCATCAACTCCTGGTAGTAGTGCAGGTTGTGGATGGAGTTGAGGCGCGCGCCGAGTATCTCGTTCAGACGGTGCAGATGGTGCAGATAGGCCCGGGTGAAATGACGGCACGTATAGCAGGTGCACTGTTCATCCAGTGGGCGGGTATCCATGCGGTACTGTGCATTCTTGATGCGCACATCTCCGAATCGGGTGAACAGATGCCCGTTGCGCGCATTGCGCGTCGGCATCACGCAGTCGAACATGTCGATGCCGTTGCCGACCGCCTCGACCAGGTCTTCCGGTGTACCCACGCCCATCAGGTAGCGCGGCTTGCCGGTCGGCAGTTGCGGCGCGGTGTGCTTGAGGATGCGCAGCATGTCTTCTTTCGGCTCGCCCACCGACAGGCCACCGATGGCAAAGCCGTCGAAGCCGATATTCGTCAGGCCTGCCAGCGATTCATCGCGCAAGTGCTCGTGCATGCCGCCCTGCACGATGCCGAACAGCGCATTGGGGTTTCCTTCGTGCGCCTTCTTGCTGCGCTCCGCCCAACTCAGGCTCAGACGCATGGATACGCCTGCCGTCTGCTCATCAGCCGGATATGGGGTGCATTCGTCGAAGATCATCACGATGTCGGAGTTCAGCACCTTCTGGATACGCATGGACTCTTCCGGCGACAGGAAGCATTTGTCGCCGTTTACCGGGGACCGGAATTCCACCCCGCCGCCGGTGATCTTGCGCAACGCTCCCAGGCTGAACACCTGGAATCCCCCGGAGTCGGTCAGGATAGGGCCATCCCAGCCCATGAAACGGTGCAGGCCGCCGTGCGCCGCGATTACTTCCAGTCCCGGACGCAGCCACAAATGGAATGTGTTGCCGAGCACGATCTGCGCGCCCATGTCCTTCAATTCCAGCGGCGACATCGCCTTGACGGTGCCGTAAGTACCGACCGGCATGAAGGCTGGCGTTTCCAGCCTGCCATGCGCCAAGTCCAGCGTACCGCGCCGTGCCGCGCCTGAAGTGTTGTGCAGGGTGAATTTCATTGTTCTCTCTCGATCAACATCGCGTCGCCATAACTGAAAAAGCGGTATTCCTGTTCCACCGCATGGCGATATGCGGCCAGCATCTTTTCCATGCCGCCAAAGGCACACACCAGCATCAGCAGTGTGGAGCGCGGAAGGTGAAAGTTCGTCAGCAACACATCCACCACCCGGAAGCGATAGCCGGGCGTGATAAAGATGCTGGTTTCGGCCGACCCCGCGGCCAGTTCGCCGCCCGCTGCCGCGCTTTCCAGGGCGCGCAGGCTGGTGGTACCTACCGCGATCACGCGCCCGCCTCGGGCCCTGGCCTGAGAAATTGCATCCACCGTGGCTTGCGGAATGGAATAGCGCTCGCTGTGCATGATGTGTTCTTCGATGTTCTCGGCGCGCACCGGCTTGAACGTACCCGCGCCGACATGCAGCGTCACGTATGCGATGTCCACCTTCTTATCGCGCAGCGTCTGCAGCATGGTCTCGCCGAAATGCAGGCCTGCCGTGGGGGCGGCCACCGCACCCGGTTCCCGGGCGAACACGGTCTGGTAGCGCGCTTCATCCTCGGCCCCGGCGGCATGAGTGATATAGGGCGGCAAGGGCAAATGCCCGTACCGTTCCAGCAATGCGGCCACCGTCTCCGCGCTCTCGAAGCGCAAATGGAAAAATTCACCCTCGCGCCCCATCACCCGAACCCGCAACTTGCCTCCCAACAGCAGGAGACTGCCCTGTTTGGGCGTCTTGCTGACCCGTACCTGCGCCAGGACTTCGTGCTCATCCAGCACCCGCTCGACCAGGACCTCGACCTTGCCGCCGCTCTCCTTTTCGCCGAACAGGCGCGCCTTCAGCACGCGCGTATCGTTCAACACCAGCAGATCACGTTCGCGCACCAACCCATGCAAATCGGCGAATTGACTGTCTCTCAACCCCGACTTTCCCACCTGCAGCAAACGGCTCGCCCCCCTTTGCGCAGGCGGATGCTGCGCGATCAGGCGCTCGGGCAAAATGAAGTCAAAATCGTCGGTACGCATGAAAACCTGGGGGATGAAGGAAGAAAAGCGCGCATTGTAGTTGATGGGGGCTGGCGTTTCATGGATAATTCGCGCCCTTCCCTTGCCGGGGTGGTGATGCTCGTCAATGTTTAGTGCCGGACTCATCATGTCTCTTTCCGGAGACGTCTCCTTCTGGAGACATGTCGGCGCAGGCTAATGTGAGCGTAGCGAGCGTTAAGCCACAAAGCGGCGGCCGGAGCCAAAATCCGGTGCAGCACGGGAAATACACTCTTGCCGGGGTGATGGAACTGGTAGACGTGCCGGACTCAAAATCCGGTGCCTGAAAGGGCGTGGGGGTTCGATTCCCCCCCCCGGCACCAAATTTCGATATTCGTGTCAACGCGACGAGAAGTCGCCGCGTTATAGGTTCCGACACAAGTAGTGTCATAAACGTTTATCAACTACTCATGGAGCCTCAAATGAAACTGATGTCCACTCTGATTGCTGCTGTATTCGCTCTGGTTTCCTTCTCTGCTGTTGCTGCTGATGCTGCTGCTCCTGCTGCCGCCGCTGCTCCTGCTGCCGCCGCTGCTCCTGCTGCCGCTAAAGACGAAGCCAAGCCAGCAAAGAAAGCAAAGAAAGCAAAGAAAGCAAAGAAGTCCAAGAAAGCAAAGGCTGAAGCAGCTGCCAAGTAATAGCGCTTCACCCAAAAAAGGCAGGGGCGACCCTGCCTTTTTTTATTTCGTTTAAAATCCCGTCATGATCTGGAAACCTCACGCCACCGTCGCCGCCGTCCTTGAACAGGATGGCAAGTTCTTGCTGGTGGAAGAACATACCCCGCAAGGCCTGCTGTTCAACCAGCCTGCAGGGCACTGGGAACCGAACGAAACCCTGCCCGCAGGGGCCGTTCGCGAAGTCCTGGAAGAATCGGCCTATGAATTCGAGCCGCAATACCTGATCGGGGTCTATCGCTGGCATTCGACCGCTTCCGATACCACCTACCTGCGCTTTGCATTCGGCGGACGCATCCTGGCCCATCATCCCGGGCGTTCCCTGGATAAAGGCATCGTGCGTGCTGTATGGATGACACTGGAGGAGATCCGCGCCACGCAATCACGCCACCGCAGCCCGCTGATCCTGCGTTGCGTGGAAGATTATCTGGCCGGCAAACGTTACCCGCTGGAACTCATCACTCATTATGAGTAAGCAATGCGTCGTCGTCGGCATGTCCGGCGGCGTGGACTCTTCCGTCACCGCCCTCCTGCTTAAACAACAGGGTTACGAGGTCATCGGCCTGTTCATGAAGAACTGGGAAGACGATGACGACAGCGAATATTGCTCCTCGCGCCAGGACCTGATCGATGCAGTTGCGGTGGCCGATACCATCGGCATCCCGATCGAGGCAGTGAACTTCGCCAAGGAATACAAGGACCGCGTGTTCAGCTATTTCCTGCGCGAGTATGAGGCCGGGCGCACACCCAACCCGGACATCCTGTGCAATTCCGAGATCAAGTTCAAGGCCTTCCTCGATCACGCCGTCCGCCTGGGTGCTACGAAGATCGCCACCGGTCATTACGCCAAGGTGCGCGAACAGGATGGCGCATTTCAATTGCTCAAGGCTAGCGATGACAGCAAGGACCAGAGCTACTTTTTGCACCGGCTGAACCAGCATCAGTTATCGAAATCCATGTTCCCGCTGGGCGACATTCCCAAGTCCAAGGTGCGCGAAATCGCACGCCAGCACAATCTCTCCAATTACGCGAAGAAAGACAGCACAGGTATCTGCTTCATCGGCGAGCGTCCGTTCCGCGAGTTCCTCAACCGCTACCTGCCGACCAAGCCGGGCGACATGGTCACGCCGGAGGGCAAGGTGGTCGGGCAACACATGGGATTGTCGTTCTATACCTACGGGCAGCGCCAGGGGCTGGGTATCGGCGGTTCGCGCGAAACGACCGGGGAGCCGTGGTTCGTCGCAGGCAAGGACATGCAGCATAACCGCCTGATCGTGGTACAGGGGCACGACCACCCTTTGCTGCTCAACCCGCAACTGGATGCGCTGGATATGCACTGGATCAGCGGCCACGCACCCGATACCACGCACAGCTTTGCTGCAAAGACGCGCTACCGCCAGCAGGATGCAGCCTGCCACATCGCACTTGGCACCGTCGACACCGCGCACTTTACTTTTGACGAAGCGCAATGGGCGGTGACTCCAGGGCAATCCGTCGTGGTATATGACGGTGAAATCTGCCTGGGCGGCGGCATCATCAAATAATTTGGACGGAGACGCCATGCCTAACCTGAGCCCCGAGATCATTCGCCTGTTGCTGGTGCTTGCCGCCACCGTCGCCGCACACTTCATCGCCCGGCGTGCGTTGCAGCACGCCGACATTATCGCGGCACGCACCGAAAATGTCTGGGACGACTCGTTGATTGCCGCTGCACGCCGACCGCTGCCCGTTCTGATCTGGCTGGCCGGCATTTCCTTTGCGCTGCACCTGATCCACCGCCAAACCGGCGAACAATTGCTGGAATACATCCCGCCGGCCCGAGACATCGGTGTCGTGGTCTGCTCCGCCTGGTTCCTGTTCAAACTGATCCGCGAACTGGCAAACAACGTGATAGCCGCAGGCGCCCTGAAGGGACAGGAAGTGGACCGTTCCACGGTGGATGCGTTGAGCAAAGTGTCACGCATCGTCGTCGTCGTGGTCACCGTACTTGCCGTGATGCAGACGCTGGGATTCAGCATCTCCGGGGTGCTGGCCTTCGGCGGCATGGGCGGTATCGCCGTCGGTTTTGCAGCCAAGGACCTGCTGGCGAATTTCTTCGGCGGCCTGATGATCCACCTGGATCGCCCTTTCAATGTGGGAGAGACGGTACGGTCACCGGACAAGCAGATCGAAGGCAAGGTGGAGCATATCGGATGGCGGCAAACTCGCATCCGCTCGACCAACATGACGCTGATCTACGTGCCCAATGCCTTGTTCACCGCCAACGTGGTCGAAAACCCGTCGCGAATGTCGCACCGACGTATCCGCGAGACCATCGGCCTGCGTTACGACGATCTGGACAAAATGAGCGCCATCGTCGATGAAGTAAAGTCCATGCTGATCAACCACCCGCAGCTCGATTCGGGGCAGGACACGTTCGTCGCCTTCGATCAATTCGCCGACTCCTCGCTCAACTTCATCGTCCAAGCGTTCTGCAAGAGCACCAATCTGGTGCAATTCCACGCGATCAAACAGGAGGTACTGCTCAACGTATCGGACATCATCGCCAAACATGGCGCCGAGATCGCCTTCCCGACGCGCACGCTGTACTTGAATCAGCCTGCTGCCTGACACTGCGCGGGAATTGACTATTGCCTGTCTCGTTCGCCCTTTCTCCCGCGCGCGGGGGATAACCAGCGACTTGCCCGCTCGCGGGCTTATAACCAGCCACTTGGCTGCCGTATTTTGGCGGCCTAGTGGAATGGCTAGTTGTTTCATCAGTCGAATGGCTATAACCAATGACTTGGCAGCTTACTGCCTTAGTCAGATGGCTAGTTGTTTCACCAGTAGTTCCATCAAAGTTGGAAAGGGGGAAACAGGCACAGCAAGCTCCCTTGCCAAGGTTAAGACATGCCGTGCCCGTTGGCGCGCTTTCACGTAAAATGCGCGCCTGAAACTTTTCTCCCAGCAAAACCATCATGACTCTTTCGGCACTCACAGCACTTTCCCCCTTGGACGGGCGTTACCACGGCAAAGTTGAAAGCCTGCGCGGCTTTTTCAGCGAATACGGCCTGATCCGCTACCGCGTACTGATCGAGATCGAATGGTTCAAGGCACTCAGCAATGAGGCCGGGATCAAGGAACTCCCGCCGCTGTCCCCTGCCGCGATCGGACATCTCGTGCAGCTCGAAGCACAATTCTCCGAAGCCGATGCCGAACAGATCAAGACTATCGAACGCCGCACCAATCATGACGTGAAAGCCATCGAGTACTGGCTGCGCGACAAGCTGGCGGCCATTCCGGAAACGGCCAAGGCGCTGGAATTCATCCATTTTGCCTGCACCTCGGAGGACATCAACAACCTGAGCCATGCACTAATGCTCAACCACTCGCGCAGCGAAGTGATGCTGCCCACACTGCAAGTATTGATCGAGCGCCTGCAGCATCTCGCGCACGAGCATGCCGACCTGCCCATGCTATGCCGCACTCACGGCCAGACCGCTACCCCCAGCACCCTGGGCAAGGAGATGGCCAACGTGGTGTACCGTCTGCGCCGCGCAGCGCAGCGCATCGCCGATGTCGAGATACTGGGCAAGATCAACGGCGCGGTGGGCAACTACAACGCACACCTGTCCGCCTATCCGGATGTGGATTGGGAAGGCTTTGCCCGGCGTTTCGTCGAAGCGCGCGGATTGACGTTCAACCCCTACACCATCCAGATCGAACCGCACGATTGCATGGCCGAGCTGTACGACGCCTATGCCCGCGCCAATACGATCCTGATCGACCTGAACCGCGACATCTGGGGCTACATCTCGCTGGGATATTTCAAACAAAAGGTGGTGGCAGGCGAAGTCGGTTCGTCCACCATGCCGCACAAGGTCAACCCGATCGACTTCGAGAACGCGGAAGGCAACCTGGGCTTGGCCAACGCATTGCTGAAGCACCTCTCCGAGAAACTGCCCGTCTCGCGCTGGCAGCGCGACCTCACCGACTCGACCGTATTGCGCAACATGGGTGTTGCATTGGGTTACACACTGCTCGCCTATGAATCCTGCTTGAAGGGACTGAACAAGCTGGAAGCCAATCCGCAGCGCCTGGCGGAAGACCTGAACAACAGCTGGGAAGTGCTGGCGGAACCGATCCAGACCGTAATGCGCCGCTACAACATCGAGAACGCCTATGACAAGCTGAAGGAGCTAACGCGCGGCAAGGGCGGCATCAACCGCGAAAGCCTGGCAACCTTCATCCGGACGCTGGATATCCCGGCAAGCGAAAAGCAGCGCCTGCAGGAATTAAGCCCAGAGACTTACATCGGCAAGGCAGCCGAACTGGCCAGGCGCATCTGATGGAGCTACTTGTAACATTCTGAGCAGGCAACAAAAAAGCCCCGCCGAAGCGGGGCTTGTTCATTCAGGCGACCGCCTGGGCTGCCTGGACCGGTATCTTGTCGCGCTTGCCGACAATGCCGTTGTTCTCATCCACGTAAACGAGTACCGGATGATATTTCTGCAATTCCAGCTCCGAATAAATGGAGAACGTCGCGATGATCAGGATATCCCCGACGTTAGCCTTGTGTGCTGCTGCGCCATTGACCGAGATCGTGCGCGAACCGCGCTCGGCACGGATGGCATAAGTGCTGAAGCGTTCGCCGTTGGTGACGTTGTAGATGTCGATCGCCTGGTATTCCTTGATGCCCGCAGCATCCAGCAGATCGTCGTCAATAGCGCACGAACCCTCGTAATGCAGTTCGGACTGCGTCACGCGTACGCGGTGCAATTTTGCCTGTAACATGGTTCGTTGCATGGTCACTCCCTCCACCCTCTCCTCAATCCTCCCCCGTCAGGCGGGCGAGGAAGCAAACGAGAAAAGCAATCTTAAACTCCGCCCATGATCCGGGGGGCGCATTATAAACTTCCGGACGTCAAAGACAAACCTCCAGATTATCAATCAAACGGGTCTTGCCCAACCGTGCGGCCGCCAATATCACCAGTTTACGGTCACCCTCTCCCGGAACGCCCAGATCGGCTTGCTTGCGTACCGCGACATACTCAACCTGCCAGCCGCGCGTGACGAGCGCCGCACTGGCGTCCTCCTCCAGCGCTGCGTAGCCGACTACCCCACCCGCCAGCGCCATCCCCATCCCACGTAGTGTTTGACTCAAAAATGCGGCTTCGGTTCGCTCGACATCGGACAGATACTGGTTTCGCGATGAAAGTGCCAGTCCATCAGCCGCTCGCGTCGTCTCTGCGCCGACGATTTCGATGGGGAGATTGAACTGAATAACCATCTGCCTGATGATGGAAAGCTGCTGATAGTCCTTCTTTCCAAAGACGGCGACCCGTGGCTGCACCAGGTTGAACAGCTTCAGCACGACCGTCGCCACGCCCTGAAAATGGCCGGGACGAAACTCGCCGCACAACTCCCTGGAAATGGGCGGCGGCTCGACAAAGATCGTTTGTTTTTCGGGATACATCTCCTCGACTGACGGCGCGAACACGACATCTGCCAGCCCCTGCAGCTTCGCGCAGTCTGCCTCCAGCGTGCGCGGGTATTTGTCGAAGTCCTCGTTGGGGCCGAACTGTATCGGGTTCACGAAGATGCTGACAACGACGCAGCCAACTCCGCAATCAGCTTGCTGGTTAGCGGATTGCGTACCTTCGGTGCAGCTGCCACGCTCCCGCGCGATGCGCACCAGCTCGATATGCCCCTCATGCAGATTGCCCATGGTCGGCACAAAAGCGACCGATTGTTCGCCCGCCAGCCGTGCGCGAAGTTCGGATACGGAATGAACGAGCTGCATCAGAAGCTATTTTCCACAGCGGGAAACGCACCCGACTTCACTTCGGCAACGTAATTCGCCACGGCCTGCGCGATGGACGACGCTCCCTGCATGTAATCCTTGACGAAACGTGCCTTCTTGCCGGGATAGATGCCCAGTATGTCGTACACCACCAGCACCTGTCCGGAACACGCCGCGCCCGCGCCGATGCCGATGGTGGGAACATCGAGTTGTGCGGTGACTTCAGCCGCCAGCACGGCAGGAATGGCTTCCATCAACACCATGCCCGCGCCTGCCTGCTGCAGGGCCAGTGCATCCTGCACCATTTTTTGTGCGGCAACGTCGCCCTTGCCCTGCACCTTGTAGCCGCCCAGTTGATGCACCGATTGAGGGGTAAGGCCGAGATGGCTGCATACCGGGATTCCGCGCGAAGTCAGGAAATGCACGGTCTCGACCATCTCCGTACCGCCCTCGATCTTGACCATCTGCGCGCCGGCCGCCATCAGCTGTGCCGCATACGCGAATGTCTCGCGCGGGCTGGCTTGCGAAGTACCGAACGGCATATCGGCGATGATGAATGCCTGCTCCGACCCGCGCACCACGCACTCGGTGTGGTAGACCATGTCCTCGATAGTGACCGGCAGGGTCGTCTCGTGGCCCTGCAATACCATGCCGAGAGAATCGCCGACCAGCAGCACGTCCACCCCCTGCGATTCGAGCAGCGTGGCGAAACTGGCATCGTAACAAGTCAGCATGGCGATCTTCTCGCCCTTGTTGCGCATGGTCTGCAATGTTGTGAGCGTCTTTCGCATCATGCACCTACATTGAAATATTCGCGCCGTCCGCGCATCCTGGATATGCGGTCCAGCAGCAGATTGAAGTCGTCGTCATTATCCACGAAATTCAGGTGCTCGCTATTCACCACCAGGAGCGGCGCTTCGTCGTACTGGTGGAAGAACTCGCCGTAACTGTTGGCCAGGCGCGTCAAATAATCGTCCTGGATGGTCCGCTCGTAACGGTTCCCGCGCCGCCGCACGCGCTCGGACAAGGTGTAGGTGGGCGCCTGCAGGTAGATCACCAGATCGGGCGCGGGCGCCTGCGGCGACAGCCCCTGATATATGGATTGGTACAGCTTGTATTCGTCGTCGCTCAGAGTCAGGCGCGCGAACAACTCGTCTTTTTCGAACAGGTAATCGGAGACGGTGCGCGTACGGAACAGGTCCATCTGCGCCAGGTCGCGCGCCTCGTTGATGCGCTGGAACAGGAAGAACAGCTGCGTGGGCAGCGCATAACGCACCGGGTCCTGATAGAAGTTCGCCAGAAACGGGTTTTCCTGCGGCTTCTCCAGCAACGGCTGCGCCTCGGCAGCGTGCGCGAGACGCTGTGCAAGGCTGGTCTTGCCCACGCCGATAGGGCCTTCCACCACGATGTATCGATATTTTTCCAGCGGCATTCTTCAAGAACCCCCAAACCATGACCACATACCTGTCGAATCGGCCGGCCTCTCCCGCCCGCAAAAAAAAACGTCAGGCGCGACCTGCCGGGTTGACTCCCCGATGTTTAAACCAGCCTCTCCAATTGCTGATCCTTGCATTGTGCCGCCGCGGCCGCGGCAGTCCCAAAACCCGGAATATCGCTGTCCGGCGCGATCTCCAGCAAAGGTTGCAGCACGAATGCGCGCAGGTGCATCTGAGGATGCGGGATGGTCAAGCCATGCTCGTGATGGATCAGGTCATCATAAAGCAGGATATCCAGGTCCAAAGTGCGCGGCGCGTTGCAAAATTCCCGAGTGCGGCCCTGTTCGAGCTCCAGCGCCAATAGTGCATCCAGCAAGGCGCGCGGGGATAGCAAGGTCTCCAACTGCGCAACGGCATTGATGAAATCCGGTTGCGCCAGGTAACCCACCGGTGCGCTGCGATACAACGAAGATCGCCGTGCAACCCGCGTCTGCGCCAAACGATCCAGTGCCTCCAGTGCCCGCGAAACCTGCGCGACCGGATCAGCCAGGTTGCTGCCCAGCCCGATGAACGCGGTGTGCGGCCGCGACGCGGCGGGGCTGAGCCCTCCCGTGAGGCCGACTTCGCCGGCAACATGTTGGACGTGCTCCATCACTCGATCGGCAGCTCGGACTGGGCGGCTGCACCGGGCTTCTTCGTGCGGCGGCGGCGTTTCTTGGGTCCGCCGGTATCCGGCAGCAACATCTCGGCGCGGCGCTCGTCACCGGCATGCTGGAACTCTTCCCACCACGTACCCAGCTCCGCTTCCACTTCGCCACTCTGGCAACGCAACAACAGGAAATCATAAGCGGCACGGAAGCGCGGCAACGCCAGCAAGCGTATCGGGCGTTGCCCGCCGCGTTGCTCGAAGCGCGGCTGTAGCAGCCACAGCTCCTTCATCACCGTGTCGTAGCGGCGCGGGATGGCGAGCTGCGCGCGCTGCCGGTCCAGCACGTCGTCCATTGCCGCATGCATCGCCGCGACCGGACGCTCGCCCGCTTCCTGCCGGGCTTTCCATGCCGCCAGCACTTCGTGCCACAACAGCGCGGCAAACAGGAATGCCGGCGAAACGGGCTTTTCCTCGGCGATGCGCTGGTCGGTGTTCTGCAGCGCCAGCATGACGAACTTCTCGCCCATCGGCTGCTCCAGGATCACGTCCAGCATCGGCAGCATACCGTGATGCAGTTCCATGGCACGCAGCTTCTTCACGCAGGGCATGGCCTGGCCGGACAGCAACAGCTTGAGCATCTCGTCGAACAGGCGCGCTTCCGGCACATTGCTCAACAGCGCCTTCATTTTCGAGATCGGTGCCGCAGTGGATGGATCCAGTTTCATGCCCAGCTTGGCCGAGAGACGCACCGCGCGCAGCATGCGCACCGGGTCTTCGCGGTAACGCACTTCCGGGTCGCCGATCATGCGCAGGGTGTTGGCGCGGATATCTTCGTAGCCGCGGTGGTAATCGAATATCTCCTGCGTGGCGGGGTCGTAGAACAGCGCATTGGCGGTGAAGTCGCGCCGTGCCGCGTCCTGCTGCTGGTCGCCGAACTCGTTGTCGCGCAGGATGCGCCCGTGCTCGTCGGTCTCCGCATCCTCAGCCTCGATGGCGCGACGGAAGGTGGAGACCTCCACCGTTTCCTCCCCGAACATCACATGCACCAGCCGGAAACGCCGCCCGATGATGCGCGCACGGCGGAACACGCGCTTCACCTCTTCCGGGGTGGCATCGGTGGCCACGTCGAAATCCTTGGGCTGGCGGTTCAGCAACAGGTCGCGCACCGCACCGCCAACCACGAAGGCCTGAAATCCGGCCGCCTGCAGTCCGTCCGTCACCCGTTTCGCGCCGTAGCTGATGCCGTCGCTGCCCACCTTGTGTTCGTCAAAGGGGATCACATGCGCTGCGCCCACCACACGTACCGGAGCAGCTTTACCGAATACCCGTTTAATCAGTCGTTTTATCATCGTCAGTAAAAGTTGAAATCGCCGCGAGGGCGGCGATCCTATGGACATCAGGCCTGATTATACACCGCCCCTACCCTTGGGCCTTTCAACGCAGCGAGATGACCGCCCAGCCTTGTTTTTCGGCATGCGCGCGCAAGGTCGCGTCAGGATCGACCGCAACAGGGCGCTTCACCCTGGAAAGCAAGGGCAGGTCGTTCAGGGAATCGCTGTAGAACCACGACTCGTCGAAGCTCCCCCAGTCCCAGCCGCGTTCGGCCAGCCAACTCTCCATGCGCACGACTTTTCCTTCGCGAAAACTCGGCACCCCGGAGACACGCCCGGTGAATTCGCCGCCTATCTGTTCAGGATCGGTGGCGATCAGGTGCTCCACGCCGAATTCCCGCGCGATGGGAGCAGTCACGAAACTGTTGGTGGCAGTGACGATCACGCACACGTCGCCCCCCGATTGATGCCTGGCCACCAGGTCGCGCGCCGCCTGCCCCATCATGGGACGCACCTTGCAGCGCATGAACTCCTCGTGCCACCCGTCCAGTACCTTGCGCGCATGGTGCGACAACGGCTTGAGCTGGAAGTCGAGGAATTCCGTGATATTCAGCGTGCCTGCCTTGTATTGCTCGTAGAACGCGAGGTTCTTCGCCTCGAACAGCTCGCGCTCAAGCACGCCCTGCTCGACCAGGAACTGCGACCACTCGAAATCGCTGTCGCCGCTCAACAGGGTATTGTCCAGATCGAATAAAGCCAGATTCACCACAACTCTCCCAAAACAGGAAGCCAGGCCTGAATCCTACACGGCCTGGCTTCCGAACAGCCTGCTTGATGGATCTAGAATGCGTAACCGATGCCGACTGAGATCACCGGGTAGTACTTGAAGTTCTTCAGGCTGTTCTGCAAGTCTGCTTGGGCTGTGGCATCGGCTGTAGCATTACCGCTGCCGGAAACGGATGTTTTCGGAGTGCCCTGAAACAGGACGCCAATATCCGAATTGAAGAATAGTCCCTTGTTCTTCATCTGACCGCCCCATCCGAAACCCAGGTACGGTGCAACCCTGTTGAAGGTTACGGAAGAGTTCAGCGTGCCGGTATAGGGCGTTCCATTGATTGTGTAAGCGCCGGTGGAGGTCAAATCGACCTTGTTGTTGTTGTAGACCAGTCCAGCGGTAAGATGCGTCACGCCCCCGAACAGGTGCCAATCCGCTAGCAGATCGGCACTGGAAAGCTTCAGATTACCGCTGTAATTTACCGAGCCCGAAGTCGTCGTATAGGTTTTATTGAACTGGTTGATGCCGATGCGGGCCACTACCGAGTCCGTCGCCTGGAATCCCACTCCCACGCCGTAACCCAACGTAGACAGCTGAGCCTCAACACCCGTATCTGCAAAAACGGGCACAGAGACTACCGCCATGATTGCCGCCAACAAAATCTGTTTCTTCATATACATCCCTCAAATGATTTAAGAATCACAATCGTTTTTTGTATTTATTTGATTACGCATCACCCTCCGCGGCCGATTCTCTCAGATTTGTAACAGAGTTGCTACACAGCCGGATCGCCGCGCATCACTTCTTTCAGCAGGGGCACGGAAGCGGCACGCTTCAGGCGCAGGCAACGCTCGTCCAGCGCGTCCAGCGTCGCCAGCAAGGCAGGCAGGTCGCGCCGCCCATGGCGCAACAGATAGGTCGTCACTTCATTCGGCAATTCGAAACCGCGTGCCCGCGCGTGTTGCTGCAGGGCCTGCGCCTTTTCGGTATCGCTCAGCGCATGGACCTGATAGACCAGCCCCCAGCCGAGGCGGGTACGCAAGTCGTCGCGCAGGGACAGGAACGCGGGTGCCTGCATACCGCTCGCCAGCAGCACACCGCCGTTTTCGCGCACCCGGTTATAGAGGGCGAACAGGTCGATTTGCCCCTCGTCATCCAGCCTTTCGACATCGTCTATCGCAACCACTTGGGCGGCGTCCGGCACTTTGCCGCGCGCGTAGAGCGCGGACAGCCCCGATGCCCGAGCCTGTTCGATCGCGGCCTGCAGCAGGTGGCTCTTGCCGCTACCCGTTTCGCCCCATATATACAGGCCGCTCTCGCCCTGCGCCGCGGCCAGCGCTTGGCGCAAAACGGCAAGCAGCTCGACGTTGCGCCCGACAATGAAATTGTCCAGCGTGGGTATCCATTCCGGGGCGATGCCCAATAGCAATTGCGTCATGGCTTGTTGTGCAGTTCTTTCGGCAGACAGATTCCTTGCGGGCTCAAAACGGCAGAGTGAGCATGGCATTGCAAGGCAGCAAAGCGGGATGGGGTCATTTCGGGTAAAATTCGCAGCTTGAAAACGTGCCGCACTTTACCTTTAAGAAAGCGAGAACTCAACTTGAGCACCCCGTCCAATTCCCTTTCCTACCGCGATGCAGGTGTCGATATCGATGCGGGCGACCAGCTGGTCGAGAACATCAAACCCTTTGCCAAGCGCACCATGCGTCCCGAGGTGCTGTCCGGCATCGGCGGTTTCGGCGGCCTGGTCGAGATTTCGAAGAAATTCAAGGAGCCGGTGCTGGTCTCCGGCACCGACGGCGTGGGCACCAAGTTGAAACTGGCATTCGAACTGAACCGCCACGACACCGTCGGCATCGACCTCGTCGCCATGAGTGTGAACGACATCCTGGTGCAGGGCGCCGAACCGCTGTTCTTCCTCGACTACTTTGCCTGCGGCAAGCTCGACGTGCCCGCCGCCACCGAAGTCATCAAGGGTATCGCCAAGGGCTGCGAAGATTCCGGCTGCGCGCTGATCGGCGGCGAGACCGCCGAGATGCCGGGCATGTACCCGGTGGGCGAATACGACCTGGCCGGCTTCGCCGTCGGCGTGGTGGAAAAGAGCAAGATCATCACCGGCGAGCACATCAAGGCCGGCGACGTGGTGCTGGGGCTGGCCTCCAATGGCGCGCACTCCAACGGCTATTCCCTCGTCCGCAAGATCATCGAGCGCAGCAAACCCGACCTGAACGCCAAGTTCGACGGCGAGCGCACGCTGGCCGACTGCATCATGGCCCCCACCCGCCTCTACGTGAAGCCGCTGCTGAGTCTGATGGCAAAGATCACGGTGAAAGGCATGGCACACATCACCGGCGGCGGCATCACCGAGAACGTGCCGCGCGTGCTGCCTGCCAACGTAGTCGCCGACATCGACAGCAAGACCTGGCAGATGCCCAAGCTGTTCCACTGGCTGCGCGAGGGCGGCAACGTGGCGCAGCAGGAGATGTTCCGTACCTTCAACTGCGGCATCGGCATGGTGGTCGTGGTCAGCCTCCAGGATGCGGATGCGGCGATCGGGCACCTGCAGTCCGTGGGCGAGACGGTGTCGCGCATCGGCGTCATCCGCGCGCGTAACGGCGACGAGCATCAGACCCAAGTCAGCTGAGCCGTGAAAAGCGTCGTCATCCTCATCTCCGGCCGCGGCAGCAACATGCAGGCGCTGCTGGAGGCGGACCTGCCCTGCCGCATCGCCGCGGTGATCAGCAACCGCGCCGACGCACAAGGGCTGGAGATCGCGAGGACGCGCGGCATCCCGACCGCCGTGGTGCCCCACCGGGACTATGCGGACCGCGCGTCCTTCGATGCCGCGCTGGCGGCGGCGATCGACCGGCATGCGCCCGATGTGATCGCGCTGGCGGGTTTCATGCGCATCCTCACCGACCATTTCGTCGAGCGCTATCGCGGCAAGCTGATCAACATCCACCCGTCGCTGCTGCCGGCCTATCCCGGCATCGACACGCATGAACGCGCGTTACGGGACGGCATCAAGATACACGGCTGCACGGTGCATTTCGTCACCCCCACGCTCGATCATGGCCCCATCATCATCCAGGCGGCAGTGCCGGTATTGCGCGATGACACTCCGGAGTCCCTGTCTGCGCGCGTACTGGGCGAGGAGCACCGCGTCTATGCGCAGGCCATACGCTGGCTGTGCCGCGGCCAGGTCTGGTTGAACAAAGAAAGCCGTACCGCCAGCGACCGCCTTGAACAACCGGGCGCCGCACTCGTCTTCCCGGGTCTGGAATAAGCCATGCGCATCCTCGTCGCGCTATTGCTATGGTGCTCCGCTCCCGCACTGTTCGCCGCGGCACCCGCACGGCAGATCGAAGCGACTTACGAGGTGAGCACCAGAGGCATCAAGATCGCCCTGATCACCGAGAAATTCACACGCACCGGCAATCGTTACAGCATCGTGAGCGCGACCAAGCCGCTCGGGCTGCTGGCCGCGCTCAAACCGGAGACGATCGAAGTCACCAGCGAGGGTGAAGTGACCGCACATGGCCTGCGTCCGCATACCTATACCTATAAGCGATCGAAGGAAACCATCAGGAATGCCGCAGCAACCTTCGATTGGAAAAAGTCCAATCTGGAGCTCAGCGACCGTCAAGGCCAGCGTTCCATACCCTTGCCTCCAGAGACGCAAGACCGTTTGAGCGTGCTGTACCAGTTCCCTTATGTGCATCTGCTGAACCAACGCAAAGAGCTGACCATGCAGATCACCAACGGCAGCAAGATCGACACGCGCCGCTACCTGATACAAGCCGGGCAAACGCTGACCACCCCGATGGGCGTCCAGGAAACCCTGTACCTGAGCACACCGCCTGAAGCGACCGCCTGGAAAACGGAGATCTGGCTGTCGGTAAAGAATGGCAACTTCCCCTGCAAGATCATATTGACCGAGGACAACGGCGATCAATTGACACAAGTCCTCACCGCATTGAGCATCTCCCGGTGAGCTTCAGGCTGGACACGGTATCGCGACGCGTCGCTTTTGCCGTCGTCGTCTCATTGCTGTTACACAGCCTCGTGCTGTGGGGACCGAACATACGATTGCCGGATTTCAGCCCCGCGTTGCCGCAACTGACCGCCAGGCTTGAAGCGCTGCCTTCCGCCCCAGCCAGGTCCAAGCCGAAACGCAAAACCAGGCCTGCGGCAAAGCAGATTGAGCCGGCCCCTGCGCCCGAGCCCAAGCCTGAAACTCTGCCACAGGCTATCATTCCAGCAGCAAGCACACCTGTTGCCGCGAGCGAGCCTGCCGTCGCCAGTGCTCCCGTCGAAACGGGGACACTTGCGACTGACGCCGAAAAGCCGACCGACCGGCCCCCGTTGCCCATGCATGCCCGGCTCACGTTTGCCATCAACAAGGGCACCAGCAGTTTCCGCATTGGCGAAGCAATACACACGCTGGACATCGACGACGGCCGTTACGTGCTACAAGCCACGACCTCGACTGTCGGTATCGCCAGACTGTTCAAAAGCTACGAGCTTGACCAGTACAGCAGCGGTCGCTACGGCAAGGGCGGCCTGCAACCTGAACTGTTCGCGGAGGAGCGCAAGGAAAGACTCGGCAAGCAACGCAATGCGGTGGAATTCGACCATACCGGGCAGCGCGCTCACTTCTCGAATGGCAAGGACGTGGTGCTGCCGCCGGAAACGCAGGACATCCTGAGCGTCATGTACCAGTTTCCCCCGCTGGCGCATACGGAGGTCGCTGCTGTCTCGGTGTGCAACGGAAAGAAGATCGAACATTACCAGTTCGGCGTCACCGTCGACGAAACCATCGATACGCCTCTCGGAAAGCTGCTGACCGTGCATCTCCACAAGATGCATGCTGCAAACGAAGAAGGGCTGGATATCTGGCTGGCACGTGAATACCGCTTGTTCCCGGTAAAATTGAGATTTACAGAAAAGAACGGTGAAGTCTCCGGCGAGGCTGTCATCACCGACATCCGCGTGTCGGAAGAAGAAGGAGTGAGAAAAGATGTTGTTAACTGAATACCGCCTCGACCTGGTCATACAGGCTTTGCGCAATACGCTGAAAATGGAACATCCGGCCGATGCCGTATTGCGCCATTTCTTCCAGGCCGAACGCATCGGCTCCAACGAGCGCTCGCTGGTGGCGGAAACCCTGTTCGGTGTCCTGCGCCACCGCCTGTTGCTCGAATACGCCTGCACACTCGATAAAGGCCAGGCCACGGCACGCCGCATGGCGCTGTCCTACTGGATCAGGTTCGGCGGTTACAACCTGCGCGAACTGGAACCCCTGCTCAAGGCTAAGGAGGCAGAATGGCTGGGCAAGGTCAAAGCCATCGCTGCCGACGGACTGCCTTTGTCCATCCAGGCCGAGTTGCCGGAATGGATCGTCGATAAATTGCGTGCCCGGCATAGCGATGTCGAGATCCTTGAACTGGGCCGCTCCATGCAGCAGCCGGCCCCGCTGGACCTGCGCGTGAACACCTTGCTGGCGAACCGCAACGAGGTGCTGCAAGCCCTGCAGGCCGAAGGGCTGGATGCGCAAGCCACCCCTTGGTCGCCCGTGGGCATCCGCCTCAAGTACAAACCGGCTTTGAACAAACACGCGCTGTTCCTGACCGGCAAATTCGAAGTGCAGGACGAAGGCAGCCAGATGCTGGGGTTGCTGCTCGCGCCGAAGCGCAACGATATGGTGGTGGATTTTTGTGCCGGCGCAGGCGGCAAGACGCTGATGCTCGGCGCGATGATGAATTCGCAAGGACGGTTGTATGCATGGGACGTTTCCGAAAAGCGCCTCACCAACCTGAAGCCGCGCCTGAAGCGCTCCGGCCTGTCCAACGTGCAGCCCCAGCTCATCGCCCACGAGAACGACAGCAAGGTCAAACGCCTTGCGGGCAAGATCGACCGCGTACTGGTGGATGCGCCCTGCAGCGGGCTCGGCACGCTGCGCCGCAACCCGGACCTGAAGTTCCGCCAGTCGCCGCAAAGCGTGGCCGAGCTGAATGTGAAACAGGCGGCGATCCTGGACTCCGCGGCACGGCTGCTGAAACAGGGTGGACGCCTGGTCTACGCCACATGCAGCCTGCTGCACGAGGAGAACCAGGCCATCGTGGAGGCCTTCCTCGCCACGCATCCCGATTTCGCCCTGCTTCCCGCAGGCGACGTGCTGCGGCAACAGCACATCGAGCTGGCGATGGGCGACTATCTGCAACTCAACCCGCAACAGCACAACACCGACGGGTTCTTCGCGGCTGTGCTGGAACGCAAGGCCGGGCCAGGCGGAGCGCACGAACACGAAACGATCAAATCTGTGGAATAATTAACCCTATAGACTGCAGGGCACCGCGACCCCTCATCGGGAATCGCCAGGATCAAATAGAACATGCCCGCAGGGAGGGTTATGAAGGAATTCACACTATGCGGCCCGGCGATGGCCGGCATACTGCTTGCCGCGTCGTGCGCCGGCACGTCGTACGCCGAGGAAGAACAATGGCCGGACCTGAGCCTGGGCGACCTGATGAAAGTCGGGGTCGAGACCGCTTCCCGCAAGAGCCAGTCCGTTTCCAACACCGCCGCCGCCGTTTTCGTCATCTCCGCGTCCGACATCAGGCGCTCCGGCGCCCTGTCGATCCCTGAAGCGCTGCGTCTGGCGCCCGGGGTCGAGGTCGCCAGCATGAGCAACAATACCTGGGCCGTGTCCATACGCGGTTTCAACGGACGCATGGCCAACAAACTGCTGGTCATGGTCGACGGCCGTTCGATCTACAGCTCGCTCTATGGCGGCGTCATCTGGGAAGCGGAGAACATCCCGATGGAAGAGATCAGCCGCATCGAGGTCATACGCGGCTCAGCCGGACTGGCATGGGGATCCAACGCGGTCAACGGCGTGGTCAACATCATCACCAAGCGCGCACAGGACACCTCCGGCTGGCTGGTCGACAGCCACGTCGGCACCTCCACCGGCAAAGCAGGGACGGCCCTGCGCTACGGTGCAAAGATGGAGGACGGCTCTGCCTTCCGCGTGACGGTCAACGACCAGCGACGCGACGGTGGCAAGGAAGTCGACGGCAAGGACGCCCAGAACCAGTGGAACGACACATCTCTGGACTTTCGCTATGACAAGCCGGATGGCGTCGATACGCGCTGGCTTTTCACGGGCCGTATTTACGAGTCCAAGAGCGGCGATCCCTGGCTCGTCCCCACATTCGATCCGGCTGCCGCCTACAATCCCGCCCAATACGGAACGGCACGGCTTGTTCCCTTTATTTCGACAAAGAACGGCGGGGATCTGCTCGGACGTCTCGACCAGACCACCGATGGCGGCGGTGAAGTGCGTATCCAGACCTATGTGGAAAAATTCCAGGGCTCGGTTGTCGGCGAAAGCGACAACCACACCACTGTGGATATCGATGCGCAACATCGCTTCCCGCTCGGGGAGTCGCACGACATCGTGTGGGGCGGCAATTACCGCCAGAGCAGGCACCAGGAGACAATGAGGGCGACCGGGTTCCTGACTTCGTCGCAGCCGTACATCACGGTCAATCTCGCCAGTCTCTTTGCGCAGGACGAATGGACGCTCGTTCCGCATCAATTCAACGTGCAGGCGGGTGTGCGGGTTGAAAGGCAGACCTACGGGGGAACGGCTCCGCAACCATCGATTCGCGCGCTTTGGACACCGAACGAAAAACACTCGCTCTGGCTCGCCTGGTCGAAGACGGTCCGGTCTCCGAGCATCGTCGACCGCGCGATCGGCGCCTACCCTGGCGCCGTGCCGGCGACCGGCCCGGGCACGCTGCCGGTGCTGCTTTACGCCGCGCCCGGAGAACTGTCCAATTTCGGCAATGAAAACGTCCGCACGGTCGAAGCCGGCCACCGGGCGCAATGGACGCCGAATTTCTATTCCGACCTGACTGCCTACGTGAGCCGGTATGACGGCGTCTTCGGCATCCTGAACCAGACGATGGCGGCCAATACCTACGCGGGCTTTACCGGTTTGCCCGTCGACCCGTCCTGTACCGCCGCGATGGCCAATTTCGGCCTTGCGGCAAGCACACCCGGCCTGTGCCTGACCATCAATCGCGGCAATATCCTGCCGGTGCGCACCCGCGGGATCGAGCTGTCCACCGAGTGGACCCCCGTTGCCGACTGGCGGTTGCAGATCAACGCCTCGCGCATGTGGCTGGACGGGGGCCCCGACAACAGCGGCGTCGTCTACGGCAACAGCCCGAACTACCAGGGTTCGCTCCGCTCGTCCTACAACTTCACGCAGGATATCCACTTCGATCTCTGGCTGCGCCGGATCGGCGGCCTGTCCAACACCGGATTCGTCTCCGGTGCGGTGGGTACGGTGCCGATCGATGCCAGGAACGAGCTGGACCTGCGGCTCGCGGAACAGTTGAGCGCAGCACTGGAACTCTCGCTCACGCTGCAGAACCTGCTGTCCAGACAGCAATTGCAGATCTACCCGGACTACATGCCTTCCCTCCCGATCGTGCCGCAACGCACGGTCTACCTGAAAGCGCTATGGCATATCCGATGAGCCGGCAACAGACGCGACCATTCCGGAATGCATGATCGCCGCATGAACTATCCGGCGCGCTTCTGTCTGGCTTTGCTTTTTCTTGCCGGCATGAGTTCACAACCGTGCCGCGCCGAGCTATCGGAGATACAAGTCGAGTCGGCATACATACTGAACTTCATCAAGTTTGCGGAATGGCCAACCGCTTATGTAAAATCCGGGGACAGGATCACGCTGTGCGTGATGGGAAATGCCGACCTACAGGAAACGCTCTCGACCGTGAATGGGCGCAAAGTGGGCGCTTACGAGTTGCAAATCCGTCCGCTAGGCGACAATAGCGAGGCTTTAAGCTCATGCCATGTGCTGTACATCGACCAGCAGGAACAGCGCCGCTTCATTCCCACCCTCAAATCTCTGGCCGGAAAACCTGTTTTGACCATCTCGGACATACCGAACTTCGCCGAGCGTGGGGGCAATATCGGACTGATCTACCGTGAATATAAGGTACAGTTCGACATCAATCTCGCGTCGATCCGGATAGCGGGACTGAGACTTTCCAGCCAGATGCTGAACCTGGCTGCCAATATCTTCGGAAAATGATGGTTATGGATATCTTCCCGAACTTGTCCGATTGGTCCCTGAGCAAAAAGCTCGTTTTCCTGATCATGCTCAGCAGCACGATCTGCCTGCTGCTCGGTTTTTCTGCACTGTTTGCAAGCTCCCTGCGCAGCAGCCAGAAAGAATCGTTGCAGCAACTCTCCGGTATCTCCGAAATCCTGGCAGAAAATGCCCAGGCCGCACTGGTGTTCGACGACCGTAACGAAGCCAGGCGCATGCTCGAATCCCTGCAAGGCCATCGCGAGATCGACTCGGCATGGTTGATGGATGCCGACGGCAATGCACTCGCCGCGTGGAATCGCCATGGCGTGATCAAACCGGTTCCTGCCGACTATCAAGTGGACACCCAGCAGACACGCTCCGAACTCTGGTCGAGGAGTGCCGACCTGTACCGCCCCATCACACGCGGCGGGGAACGGGTCGGATACATACTGCTGCATGCCGACCTCACCGATATCTGGCACAACCACCTGATCGACCTGGAAACGGGGCTGGTCGTCGCCGCCCTGTCGCTGCTCGTGATCTACATCCTGGCGATCCGTTTGCAGGGCGTCATTTCACAGCCGATCCGGAACGTCGCCGACACGGCGCGCACGATCGCCAGCGAAAAGACCTATGAGCTGCGCGTACCGCAACACACGAACGACGAGATCGGCGAACTGATCATGGCGTTCAACCACATGCTGAGCGAGATTCAGGAACGCGACGAAAGCCTGCTCCGTCATCAGGACAGGCTCGAAAGGGAAGTGGGAAAGCGCACGGCGGAACTGGCCAAGACCCATGACGAACTGGCGCTCGCCGCGAAGATATCAAGCCTGGGTTACTGGGAATACAACGTGCTCACCAGCGAGTTCACGTTCAACGACCAGTACTATTCGCTGCACTCGACCACCGCCGAAGAAGTCGGAGGATATCGGCTTTCCTATGAGGATTTCGCCAGACGCTTCCTGCATCCCGAGGACGCACATCGCATCAGCGACCATATCCAGCTGGAGCTCGATTCCAGGGAAGCCGATTTCGTGGTCGAGACCGAGGTACGCACCCTGAGTGCGGACGGCAGCATACGCTGGATGAGGATCCGTTTTAAATCGTTGAACGATGAACAGGGGTTCAAGTTCAAGCTGACCGGCGTCAGCCAGGACATCACCGAGAAAAAGCGTTCGGAAGAGACCATCTGGAAACAGGCCAACTTCGATCCGCTCACTGCGCTGCCCAACCGCCGCATGTTCCAGGACCGGCTCGAATATGAGATCAAGAAGTCCAACCGCGACGGATCGCCGCTGGCACTGATGTTCATCGACCTGGACAAATTCAAGGAGGTCAACGATACCCTGGGCCACGACAAGGGCGACATCCTGCTGACTGAAGCGGCACAACGCATCGCAGGATGCGTGCGGGAATCGGACACTGTCGCCAGGCTGGGCGGGGACGAATTCACCGTCATCCTGTCCGAACTGGACGACCCGACTTGCATCGAGCGTATCGCGCAGACCATCATCGACGCGCTGGTCGCCCCGTTCAAGATAGGCAAGGATACCGCCTATGTCTCGGCCAGCATCGGCATCACGCTCTACCCCAATGACGCTGCCAACCTGGAAATACTGATGAGCAACGCGGATCAGGCGATGTACGCCTCCAAGAGCGCGGGACGCAACCGGTACAGCTATTTCACCCACGGCCTGCAGGAAGCTGCGTTGAATCGCATGCACCTGATCAACGATCTGCGCGGGGCGCTCTCCGACAACCAGTTCCGCCTGCATTATCATCCCATCGTCGAAATGGGCAGCGGCAGCATCCACAAGGCCGAGGCACTCATACGCTGGCAACATCCCTCGCGCGGACTGATCAACCCGGCAGAGTTCGTCATGCTGGCGGAAGAGTCGGGAATGATCGTCGAGATCGGCGACTGGGTGTTCAGGGAAGCCGCCGTCCAGGTGCAGCGCCTGCGCGAGACACATCATCCCGAATTCCAGATCAGCGTGAACAAATCGCCGATCCAGTTCCGCAATGACGACCACTACTTCCGGGAATGGCTGCCCCACCTGCAGAAACTGGGTCTGCCCGGAGAATGCATCTCGATCGAGATCACGGAGGGATTGCTGCTGGATGCGACCGACGCCGTCCAGGCAAAGCTGCTCGACTTGCGCGATGCCGGCATCCAGGTCGCGCTGGACGATTTCGGCACAGGTTATTCTTCGCTGTCCTATCTCAAGAAATTCGACATCGACTACATCAAGATCGACCGCAGCTTCGTGCGCAACCTGACCGCCACCTCGGACGACATGGCTTTATGCGAGGCCATCATCGTGATGGCGCACAAACTGGGGCTGAAGGTGATCGCCGAAGGAATCGAGACCGCAACGCAGCGCCACCTGCTTGCCGCGGCAGGATGCGATTACGGACAAGGCCATTTCTTCTCGCATCCGCTCCCGGCGCAGGAGTTCGAGGCGATGCTCAAGACCTCGACCTACTGCGTTTGATGAAGAGACCGGTTGACGCCGACAATATCCGCCTCGGCCAGGTTGCCCGCCGCCGCTTTCAGGCGCAACTGGCTGAGCAGGTAGCTGTATTGGGCCTGGTATAAGTCGCGTTTTGTCGAAAACAGTTGCTGCTGCGCGTTCAGCACGTCCAGATTGGTGCGCACACCGACTTCATGCCCCACCTTGCTGGCATCCAGCAGGCTTTCGCTGGACGTCAATGCCTGTTGCAACGCCTGCACTTGGGCGATACCGCTGACCACACCCAGATAGGCCTGGCGGGTCTGCAACTCCACGTTGCGGCGCGTGTTTTCCAGGTCCTGCCTGGCTCTTTCGCGATTCGCCTCGGCCTCACGCCACCTGGATTGTATCGATCCACCCTGGAAAAGCGGGATGTTGAGTTGCACGCCTATCGCGGTACTGCGGGTATCGGTCGCTCCAAACACGCCGCCGGTCGCGATGCTCGAACCGTAGCTCGCCACCAGGTCGACTGTGGGCAGGTTTCCGCCGCGACTGCGCGCCACCTCCTGCTCTGCCAATTGATAGGCCGCCTCAGCCTGGACGATCTGGAAGTTGCCCTGTTGCGAAACGTTAACCCACTTCTGAATATCGGCCGGATCGGGTGTCTCCAGCTTGAATGCGCCGCTCAACGCGTTCAGGTCGTTTACATCGGCGTTGATCAATTTCTGCAGGGTGCGCCGCTTGATCTCCAGATTGCTTGCGGCAGCCAGTTCCTGGGCAACGATCAGGTCGTAACGCGCCTGTGCTTCATACGTGTCCGTGACCGTGGCCGAACCCACCTCGAAGTTGTGCTTCGCCTGATCGAGATCCTCCGCGATGGCAGTTTTCTGCGCCGCGGTCAGCTGTACCGTATCCTGGGCGATCAGCACGTCGAAATACGTTTGCGCGCTGCGCAGGATCACGTCCTGCTCGGCAAGCTTGAACTGCGCTTCGGATATCGCCACCTGCAGCTCGGACTGGTTGTATGCCGCCCAATTCTGTTCACGGAACAGCGGCTGCACCAGATTGACGCCGTAACCGTGGGTGTTGTATCTCATGCCCCCGCTGACAAAAATCGGCGATGCCGTTCCATAGTCGATCGTCACGTCGTTGCTGGTCGTATTCGCGTTGAAGGTGACGCTGGGCAGCAACAGGGAGCGCCCTTGCGTCAATTTTTCCTCGCCCGCTTGCCGCGCAGCGCGTGCGGAAGCGAATACCGCGTCCTGGCTCTGCGCCGCATGGTAGACATCGACCAGATCGGCAGCCTGCACCGGGAACTGTATCCCCAGCGCCAGAAGGATGCTCATCGTCACTATGGAATATTTCAATGCGTGCTCCAATCTTCAGGTCAGGCTAAACGATTAATGCACGGCCCGTGCCATGCTGAATTTTTTGACCAGGGAACGCATCCATTCGATCAGATCATCCACATAGGTGAACACCACCGGGATCACCAGCAGGCTCAGGAAGGTCGACGTGATCAGGCCGCCGATCACCACGATCGCCATCGGCGAGCGGAAGCTGCCGTCGCCCACCCCGAGATCGAGCGCCACCGGCATCATACCCGCGCCCATCGCCATGGTCGTCATCACGATCGGACGTGCGCGCTTCTTGCAGGCATCCAGCAAGGCTTCGCCGCGGGTCATGCCGCGTTCGCGCCGCGAAACGATGGCATATTCCACCAGCAGGATCGAATTCTTGGTGGCGATCCCCATCAGCATGATGATGCCGATCATGGACGGCATCGAGATCGCGGTGTGCGTCAGGAACAAGGCCAGGAACGCGCCGGGAACCGACAGTATCAGCGCGCACAATATTGTGGCCGGCTGCATGAAGTCCCTGAACAGCAGCACTAGCACGATATAGATGCACATCACGCCGGTGAACATCGCCAGGCCGAAACTGGCGAACAGTTCCTGCATCATTTCCGCATCGCCGATCGGCGCCAGTTCAACCCCGGCGGGCATGTTCTTGATGGAAGGCAGGGCCAGCACGGCTGCCTGCACCTTGCCCAGCGGCTGCCCCGCAAGTTCGATCTCGAAGGAGATGTTGCGCTGGCGGTCGTAGCGGTCGATCTCGGCCGGACCGCTCTCCAGGCTGAGGCTCGCCACACTGCCGAGCAGCACCGGTCCGCGCGAGCCCTGCACCACCAGGTGCGACAGCAGCTGGATGTCCTGGCGCGCGTCGTCGCGCAGCTTCACCACGATGGGCAGTTGCCGGTCCGGCAGGTTGAGCTTGGCCAGCGACTGGTCGTAATCGCCATTGGTGGCCACCCGCAGAGTCTCGGCGATCTGGCTGGAAGTCACACCCAGGTCGGCCGCACGGGCAAAGTCGGGGCGCACAACCAGTTCCGGGCGCAGCACGCTGGAGTTCGACACCACGTTGCCGATGCCGTGGATCGTGCGCAGTTCCTGCCCCACTTTCAGCGCGTACTGGCTCAGCAGTTCGCTGTTCTCGCTGGTCAGCACCAGCTGGTATTTGTCCGAGGAAGAACCCAGCCCGACCTTGAAGCGCACGCCGGGCAGCACCATCAACGCCTCGCGCAATTGATCCTCGATCTGTTGCTTGCGCAATTTCCGTTCCTCCCGGGGTTTCAACTGGATGGACAGCGTGGCCTTGCGCACGTCGGATGCCCCGCTCGGCTCGAACACGTTCCCGCCCGTTGATCCGGCGCCGATGGCGGTATAGACCAGCGTCACGTTCGGATTCTTGATGATGATGTGGCGCGCCTGCTCGGCCAGCGCGTAAGTCTGGTCGAAGCGGTTCCCCGGCGGCAGGGTCAGCGTCACCTGGGTCTGTGACAGGTTGTCCTTGGGCTGGAAAGCCGTGGGCAATGTCCCGGCCAGGACGAATGAACCGACAAAGAACACGGCGGTCATGGCCAGCGTCTTCAGGCGGTTCCCGAGACACCATTGCGCCCATTTGAGATAGATCTCGAGCCACTTCGGCGTCGCATGCAGCGTACGCGGGCGCAGGAAATAAGCCGACATCATCGGCGTCAGCAAGCGTGCCACCACCAGCGAGAACAGCACCGCCACGGCCGCCGTCCAGCCGAACTGCACGAAGAACTTGCCCGGTATCCCGCTCATGAAGGCCGTCGGCAGGAACACCGCGACCAGCGTGAAGGTCGTCGCGATCACCGCCATACCGATCTCGTCGGCCGCCTCCATCGCCGCCTGGTAGGGCGTCTTGCCCATCTCCAGATGGCGCATGATGTTCTCGATCTCGACGATGGCATCGTCCACCAGCACCCCGACCACCAGCGACAATGCCAGCAACGTCACCAGGTTGATGGTGAAACCAAACACATACATGACCGCGAACGTGGGAATGACCGCCAGCGGCAAAGCGGTCGCCGCCACGATCGTGGCGCGCGTGTTGCGCAGGAAGAAGATCACCACGATCACCGCCAGCAGCGCGCCCTCGAAGATCATCTCCATCGAGCCCTTGTAGGTCTCGTACACCTGGTCGACCGTGTTGAATACGCGCTCCACGGTGACCTGCGGGTGCGTCTGCTTCAGGGTTGCGAGCGCCCTGGCCACACCGTTCCCCACTTCGACATCGCTGGCACCCAGCGAACGGACGATCTCGAACCCGACCACTTCCCTGCCGTCATGCAGCGCGGCCGAGCGCCGTTCGGCGTTGGAGTCGCTGACGTCGGCTATCTGGTCGAGGCGTATGCGGCGGCCGTCGCGGATGCTGATCTCCATCTGTGCCAGCTGCTCGGCAGTCTGCACCGTCGCCACGGTGCGCACAGATTGCTCCATGCCGCCCAGATCGGTGCGCCCGCCCGGCGCTTCCTGCTGTATCTTGCTCAGCTGGGTGGACACTTCCGTGGCCGTGATGTTCAGCGCCAGCAGCCTGGCCGGATCGAGCTCGACACGGATCTGGCGCGTCACACCGCCGACGCGATTCACCGCACCGACACCTTTGACGCCCAGCAGCAATTTGGTGATGTTGTTGTCGACGAACCAGGACAATTCCTCCTCGGTCATCTCGGGATCGGCGATGGTATACGTCACGATCGGCTTGCTGCTCAGCTCCACCTTGGTGATGACCGGGTCGAGCATCTCCTTCGGCAGGTCGCTGCGGATGCGCGTGACCGTCGAGCGCACGTCTTCCAGCGCCTCGCGCGAATCGCGCTCCAGCCTGAACTCTGCGGACACGATGGCGGTTCCGTCCGTGACATGGGTGTACAGATGTTTCAGGCCCTGGGCACTGGCGAGCGCATTCTCGATCTTGCGCGCCACTTCGGCTTCCATCTGGTCCGGAGAGGCGCCGGGCATCGAGGCCGTCACGGTCACCGTCGGCAGATCGATGTCGGGGAACAGCTGGATCTTCATGGCCTTGAACGCCATCACGCCCAGGAAGGTAAGCATGATGAAGCCAAGCACCGCCGGAATGGGGTTGCGTATCGACCAGGCTGAAACGTTCATGCCGGACCTTTCACCACTTGAACCACATCCCCCTCGGTCAGGAACGCGCCGCCGCTTTCGACGACAGGCTCATCCGGCTTGAGTCCCTGTTTGATCTCGATACGGTCGCCGTTGCGCTGCCCGACTTTCACCTCGCGCTCGTGCACATGGTTGTCTGCACCCACCACCAGCACGAAAGTCATGCTGCCGCGCTGCAGGACGGCTGATTGCGGCAGAGACAGTAATGTCCGCTTGCCGTTGCTGATATCGAACGTGCCACGCGCAAAGAGTCCGGCGACGATCCCGGAGCTGTCCGGCAGGGTGACCAGCGCGTAACCGTAGCGGGTCTGCAAATTCACCGCGGGCGAGATCGCACGGACCGTGCCCTTGATGACGCGGCCTTCGCCCACCGCGACCTCAGCCGTCATGCCCTTGCGCAACAGCATCAACTCTTCCGCTGTCAGCTCGGCGCGCCACTCCAGGCGTCCGTTGCGTATCAGCCGGAACAGTTCGGCCCCGGGCTGGGACATGGAGCCGGAATTCGCGCTGGCAGCCGATATGACGCCGTCATAGGGCGCAACGATGCGGCCCTGCGCGGAATGGGTCGCCGCCGGGTCGTCGCTGAGCCGCGCAAAATTGTCCAGCGTCACCAGTACATCGCCCTGTTTCACATGGTCGCCGATGCTGACCTTCACCTCGGCAAGACGCACACCCTGCACCTGGGCGCTGATGATGGCTTCCTGCCACGGCAGGATGCTGCCGTTGGCCGACAGCGTGCGTCCCCATTTGTCCTGGTGCAGCACGGTCGTGCGCACCGTCAAAGCCGGACGACTTTCGGCAGGTGCAGCCGGCTCGGCCTTGGCGGTACCGGTGTCGACCACCCACACGCCACCTGCCGTCAATACCAAAGCCAGCAAAGCGATACTGATGATCAGGGGTTTGCGTTTGATGTGCATGTTCATTCTGGTTCTTCCTTTCAAAACGATCTCGGTTTCCGGGCAGGTTTGGCAGGCCGGTCTACGTGTTCGTATCAGTTGCGATTGCGCGGCGTCTGCGCTCCGCCTCGATCAACGCGACGGCATATCCGACCAGCCTTTCCGTCATCGTCTCCCGCGCCTTCTGCCCGCTGACCAGGGTCGGCGCGAAATAGTCGAGCGCCATGCGGTTGTGGAAATAGAAGGTCGCCAGACCGATGACCGCGAAAGTCAGCCTGTCCACATCGGCATCGGGTTCCCCCAGCCCGAACTCGCGGCACAGCAAGGCTTGCATCTTTTCGTGATTCGGGCGGAACGCCTGCACCATGGCGTCCCCCAGCACGCCGCTGGGCTCGGCGTTTTCGCGCGCATGCAGCCGCATGAAGAGCTGCTGCATCGGGTCTTCCTCCACTGTCGGCGGAAACAGCCAGCCGTAGAAGGACCTCAGCGCTTCTTCCAGTGTGACTTGCGCGACATCCAGCGTGGCGAACGTGTTGCATTCGTTCAGGAAAGGCAGGCGGAACACTTCCCGGTACAGTTCCGCCTTGTCGCCGTAGTAATAATGGATGGAGGCGAGATTGACCTCGGCCCGTTTGCAGATCTCGCGCGTGGTCGCGGCGTGATAACCCACTTCAGCGAACACTTCGGCAGCGGCTTGCAGCAAGCGCCAGCGCGTCTCCTCCTGCGTACTCGGTTGATGGCCAAGCAGGCGCTGAGCTGCTTGAAGGAACAGGCAGCGGGTTTCTTTCTTGACAGCCATGTGTCGCCCCGGAATTGTTTGAATATGAAGCAGAATAATTCAGTCATTTGATTAAGTCAATCGACTGAATTAATTTATGTTCTAAACCTTGCCACGCTTATATTCATGACCTTGTACAAGAATCGAAGATCATCAGCGTTGTGTTACAGGTAGTTGTGCAGACGAATTACAGACGGGAATATTGCAGGGGTGACAGAAATTAATGTTTTGTGCTGACGCACCTTGCGGAATGACTATTTTCCGGGGACTTTCAAAACGACAGGCTGACCACCCTTCGCTCAATCCTGTGATTCAAAAAACCGGATCGTATTGCGCCCGGCCATTTTGGCCCGATACATCGCACTATCCCCCCATCTGATAAGGTCATCCGGGCTGCCCATGTGGTCGGTGAATACGACCACACCGATGCTTGCCGTGCAGTAGTGCTCGATATCGGACGCCGTCTGTCCTTCCTGCGCCAGCGTGAACCGATAGGGTCCGGAGATGGCAGCAAGGATCTTCTCCGCCACGATGCGGGCCTGGGTGAGCGATCCGGATTTGCCTTCCCCCAGGTCACCCAACATCACCACGAATTCGTCGCCGCCGAAACGCGCGACGGTATCCGATTCCCGCACGCAACTCTGCAGCCTTCTCGCGACTTCCATGAGCAACAGATCGCCAACCACATGCCCATGCATATCGTTAAGCGGCTTGAAGTTGTCCAGATCGAGGAATATCAGCGCGGCGTAGCTATTCTTTCGCTGGCTCACCGCAATGGTCTGCTCCAGCCGGTCCAGAAGCAGGCGGCGATTGGGCAGCTCGGTGAGCGTATCGTGGAAAGCCAGTTGCCGTATCTGCTCTTCCATCTTTTTGCGTTCGGCCACCTCTCCGGATAATTGATCGTTCAGGGCGTTGATCTTGGCGAGGCTGCCGCTCATCTCGTTGAAACGGTATGACAGCGCCAGCGCGAACAGCGTCGCCTCGATCACCATGCCGATTTCAAGCGCGTGGTAAGTAATCGTGTTGAACGGGATCTCGCCCCATACCGCCAGCGTCGTGCTGCCCGCACCGAGCATGCCGAAGACGGCTGCGATGAGGAAATAACGGCCGGACGGCTGGCTGTTCCGAATGGTGAGAAGGCCGAGCAGGACCATCGACAGACTGAACAGTGCGGCAAAATTGAATGCGACCAGCGCGGCGGCAAGCTGGCTGTCGAGCAGGATGCTGGTCGCAATGGCTATCAGTCCCGCGGCGGCGAACAGCCGGACGAAGCCCAACGCGCGGGGCGCATGCTCCTTGAGAGAAAGGAAGCGGCTGGCGAACAACAATCCGCAACAGCCGTAGATCACCATCGCGACCAGGATCGCATAGCGTTGCACTTGCGGCCGATCCGGCCACAGCCAGGCAAAGCCATGTCCGGTATAACAGGCGATCAGCACGACCAGGCTGACCAAGTATACCGCGTAGTACAGGTGGCTGCGTTTGCGCAACCCGAAGAACAGGGTCGCGTTGTAGGCAGCGAGCGCCATCATGAAGCCGAAGATGAAGCCGTAACTGTAGTGCACTAGTTGCTGCTGTTCTTTGGCCTGCTCTTCTGTCAGCAATTCGATGGGGAAGATCAACGGGTCGGTCGAATCCACGCGCAGGAACAGATCGCTCCGGCCCGGAGCAAAGGCGGGGGACAGGATGTAACCTATTCCCTGAGTAAGCCCCGGGGCTCGCGGAAGCTCGTCACCGGTGAGCCAACTGACCGTCGGCTGACCGTCATGCACCAGGTAGGCGTCGATACGGTCCGTCCAGGTCGTACCAACGGACAGCTTCAGGGAAATGGGAGCGACAGCGGGGTTGATGAGTGCGAGGTGCAGCCATTGCGGTTTGCTGCCGATGCCTTGCGACAGTATCGGCCGATCGACAGGGTGAAACTTACCTTCGTGCAGCAGTTCCTGAGCTGCCGCCAGATCCGGCGCCTGTTCCTCTTCAACGTACAGGTCGGTCCAGCCGCCGAGCGATCCTGACGGCAGTTCCGTGAGCAGCAACGGTTGCGCATGCACTGATCCGGCAAACATCGCCAGCAGGCAAGCTAACAGGGACAGCCAGCGATTTCTACTGAACAAGGGAATAGCTGATTTGGCAGACATTTGTACGAGATTATTCTTTTGGCTATCAAGGCCATATCCGGAATCTCAGATAGGCAGGTCCGTACCCTAACGGTATGGGCTGGAATTGTCTATCTTCATGAGGGGTGAGGGATTGAATGGCAGGCCTTGATCAAGGCCTGCCTTGCGGAAATCTTGCAGTATTGCCTTGGGGCAGGCTGGAATGCATCACATGCTTCGTTTCATTCACGAAGCAACCGGCAACAACAGCCTTGTAAGTATCCCCCGGCATGGATCATCCTGACTCCTTGATGAGATGGCGCACCCGGGCGGGCAAAAGTGGGCCGGGAGATGAATCCAGTCCTGCCTTGGTGCCAAGTGCGGCCTGCCAGGCAGTCGGTATCACTTTCCGTCTATTGCCTCCGCAAATTGCTGTACCGCATCGACCACCTTCCGCGCCCCGGCGCGAATCTGGTGGATTGCAGCACCTGCGCCGTTGGCGAGATGGACGCCGTCTTCGACTCCGGCCTGACTTCGCGCCATGCTTTCAATCACAGCCTTGCTTCCGATTTGGATGGCCTCGATCATCCTGCTAATTTCAGTCGTGGAACCGCTGGTGCGTTCGGCCAGCTTGCGCACTTCATCTGCCACCACCGCAAACCCGCGGCCACTTTCACCCGCGCGCGCGGCCTCGATCGCCGCGTTCAGCGCCAACAGATTGGTCTGATCGGCGATTTCCTTGATCGTCTTGACGATAGACGTGATCTGCCGGGTTTGCTCGCCGAGGCTCTGCACCTGATCCGAGGAAGCTTGTACCTGCCCGGATAGCGCGCGCATTTTGTCGGTAGCCTGCAGGATGATCTGCTCGCCATTCGATGAAACCTGTTCTGTTTCCAGGGAAATTTCATAGGCCATGCGCGCACTTTGTGATTCTGCCTGTTGGCGAAGTACCTTCCGGGTAATGTCTGCCGCAAATTTGATTACTCTGTATGGCTTACCGTGTTCATCGTTTACCGGGTTATAACTGGCCTCGAGCCACACCGCATGGCCGTCCTTCGCAACGCGCTCATGTTGACCGGTAAAGTAGTCACCGCGGTTCAGCCTGCTCCAGAACTCCTTGTATTCAGCGCTGGAGGCATATTCTTCGCGGCAGAATTTCCGATGATGCAGTCCCTTGATCTCTTCGGCTCCATATCCCATCACCTCAAGGAAATTGGCATTGGCCTCGATCACGTTACCCCGCATGTCGAACTCGATGACGGCCATGGAACGGTTCAGTGCCGAAACCAGATTGCGGAAATATTCCGCCTCCTTCACCTGCTGCGTGATATCGCTGGCAATTTTGATCACCTTCTCGACACGCCCATCGTTGCCGGTTACCGGGAAATAGGTCGCTTCCAACCATACGGTCGCACCGTTCTTGTTCACGCGCCGGAACTTGCCACGGAACGACTCGGCCTGGCGCAGCCTGCTCCAGAATTGCTGATACTCCTGGGAGCGCGCATACGCCTCATCGCACAAGGCACTATGGTGCATACCGCGGATTTCGTTTTCGGCATATCCCACCGCCCTGCAAAAGTTGGGGTTGGCATCGAGAATCACACCGTCCATCGAAAATTCGATGACCGCCATGCTGCGCTTGAGGGCAGCAAACATATTCCTGAGCGGCAACAGTTCATGTTGCAGCCCGTCGATCTGGTTTTGGTATTTCCTGGAAACGCCGAACATCATAGAACTCCATAAGATAGTGATAGGGATTACGTCCGGATCGCGCCGGCACCGATCTTTTTTTCAATTGTTTTTGTTCAATTGCGCGACATTTCGACCCATCGGGTTTAAAAGTCGGCAATCACCTGGAGGATGATCATGAAATCACCTGGCGTATCAAACCGGCACAAAGCAATACGGCCAATACCAGAGTCGCGAGCTTCCACTCGCGGCAGGCGCACTTTTGCACCGGCATGGCCTGATCGCCCGACGCAAAATCATCCTGTGCCAGTTCCGGCCCTCTGAGCAACAATTGCAGCATCTGCTTGTTCATTCGCTCATCGAAGCGGTAAGGATCGAATTTCGACATGCCAAATGCACTCAACATCCGGTTGATATCCCTTTCGGCAGGCACATATTTCATCTCCCATTCGCCAAAGCTTTTCTGTTCGATCGGCTTGAAGGACACGATCAGCAAATCGGTATGCCGCGGGTCGGTTTTCAACGTCTCATACAGCGCCAGCAAGTCCTTCTCCTCCCCTTCCAGGCATTGGTAGAAGAAGCCGTTACCGTAATACAGCGCACCGACGATCCGCCTGGCGCGATTGTTGCGACGCGACTTGCTCAGGATTTGCGCGACCTGGGGCGCGATGATGTCGTTCCTGCCCATCTCCGGCAGATTCGAGCGACTGATGTAAACCAGCTGGACCAACTTGCTCATATTCACTTCTCCTTTTGGCGCTTAAGGGTTGGATTAACGGGGACGCATCGCGGAATAGCGTTGCAGGGCCATAGCCCGTGCCGCTGAGTGTTCAACCAGCGGCGCGGGATAGTCCGTGCCGATGCGGCACTGATGAACCTGCTGTTGCGGGATATTCATGCGCCATGGGGCGTGGATGAACACGTCCGGAACGTGGCTCAGCTCAGGCACATAACGGCGGATGAATCTTCCATGCGGATCGAATTTCTGCGACTGCGTGATCGGGTTGAATATGCGGAACCAGGGCTGGGCATCGCAACCGGTGGAGGCCGCCCACTGCCAGCCGCCGTTGTTGGAGGCCAGATCGAAATCGAGCAACAGCTCGGCAAAGTGGCGCTCGCCCAAACGCCAATCGACATCCAGGTCCTTGACCAGGAACGACGCCGTGAGCATGCGCAGGCGGTTATGCATGAAGCCGGTCTGGCTGAGCTGGCGCATCCCGGCGTCGATCAGCGGATAACCGGTTTGCCCCTGTTTCCATTTTTCGAGACGGTCGCCGTCACTGGTGAAAGCCAGATGTTCGAAAACGGATTTGAAACTGCGCCCTTCGGCCAAGCCGGGAAAATGGGAAAGCAGCATCTGGTAGAACTCGCGCCAGACCAATTCGGACAGGTAGGTATCCACTCCCGGCTCGCCTCGGCGCTCATGGCAGAACCCGACCAGACGGCGTATCGAGATCGTTCCGAAACGCAGGTGCGGCGACAAATACGATCCGCCTTTGATGCCGGGGAAATCGCGGGTCTCGCGATAGCGGTCGATGCGCTGCGCAAAATCATCGAACAAGCGCGACGCCCCCGTCACTCCGGAGTATGGATACGTGCGCAGCAGGTCGGTAGCCAGAAAGCCGAGATCATTCAGCCCCGGCATCGCAAGCGGCGCCTGCCTGGCCAGACGCTTCGACAACCGGCGCGTGTCATGTCCGCGATAATCCGCTTCCGACAAACGCCTGAGCCACCCATGCTTGTAGGGCGTGAACACGGCATAGGGCGAACCCTTGCCGTTGAGTATCTCCGCTCCCTCGAAGATGACCTGGTCCTTGCTGCTGTGCAGGTCGATCCCCATCAGCTGCAGTTGCGCAGCGACGGCTTCATCGCGCCTGCGCGCATTCGGCTCATAATCGCGATTGCAGAATACCGCCTCGACGCCAAGCTGTTTTGCCAAGCCGGGAACAAGTATCTCCGCCTTGCCGTGCAGCACGTGCAATGCGCCTCCCATTTGCTCCAGCTTCACGCGCAATTCATCGACGCAATGCCAGATGAATTCCACGCGCCTGTCCTGCTTGCCGGCAAGCGCGTCCAGGATGTCCGTATCGAAGATGAATGCACAATAGACCTGCCCGCTCTGTGCCAGAGCCAGGGACAGCGCCGCCTGGTCCTCCAGGCGCAGGTCGCGCCGGAACCAGCACAGTGATTTTGAAAAGCGCGGCTCAGCCATTGCCTGAGATGGCAGCACGCCAGGCGAGCACCGCGCCAGTCAGATCGGACAGGGGGCCCATCACCTGTATCCCCGGTTCGACATTGCGCTGTTTCTGCACCCCCGCACCGCCGATCCACAAGGACACATTCCCTGGCAATGCCTTGCGCACTTGCTCCACCCCGGATTTCACCTGCGCGGCCGGCATGGCACTGCTGAAGGACAATGTCAGCACATCCGCCTGATGCGCCTGCACGGCCAGCACGATCTCGCTGATCGGCGTCTGCACCCCGAGCATCGTGCAATACGCTCTACTCAAACTCAGGGTCGCCTCTGCCATCAGCAAGCCAAGACTATGCTCCTCGCCGGGCAAGGTGGTCAGCAGCACGCGCGGAGTGCCCCTGGGATTCCGGATCGTCGTGATTGCGGTGCGCAAGACACTGATGATCTGTTCGCTATACAGATGCTCCTCAAACACGCGTATTTCACCGCGCAGCCAGGCATCGCCCACCAGTAGATTAAGAGGGTGGATTGTCTTGGACAAAAAATCACCCATCCCTTGTCGCAACAAGGCCAGATTCAGGGCCAATTTCAGCTCCCCTCCCTGATGCGCCTTGATGAGCTCGACAAATTCAAGCAATTCCGAGGAATAGACCGGTTCTTCCCCGGGCGTCTCGGTCAGCAAGGCGTTGAGCTCCGGATACGACAGACCAACCACCTTGGCCGGACGCATCCCGATGTCCAGCAAACGTTTTATCAGCCGCAACTGGTCGACCTGCTCTGCCGGATAAAGCCGATCTTCGTGCTGATCGCGCACCGGCAGCGGGAATCCGTAGCGTTTCTCCCACACTCGCAACGTGTCCTTGCCTATCCCGGTTTCCCGCTCCACCACCCCGATATTGAACAGACTTATCTCTTCACTCATTTATTTTGTCCTAGACATATTTGACATTAATTGCGAATTCAGTCTATTCTCGCACCATATCATCAATTTTGTCTAGGACGTTTTTATGAGATCACCAGTTTTTTCCAAAAGAATAGCCATTATCGGCTCCGGTATTTCCGGGCTTGCCAGCGCCTATCGTCTGGCCCAGGCGGGCAATGCGGTGACGCTGTACGAGGCGAACGACTATTTCGGCGGACATACGCACACGGTCGACGTCACGCTGGATGGCCACACCTATGGGGTAGACACTGGCTTTCTGGTGTTCAACCACAAGACCTACCCCAATCTGGTCAAATTGTTCGCCGAGCTGGACGTCGAGACAGTTGCCACGGATATGTCGTTCTCGGTGAAATTTCCGCTCCGGCATCGCCACCTTGAATGGTCCGGCAGCAACCTGAATACCGTATTCGCACAGCGTCGCAACCTGTTCAATCCGCGTTTCATCCGGATGTTGCGGGACATCCTGCGCTTCAACAAAGAGACCACGGCGCTGGTAACCCGGATGCAACAGATGCCCGAGCTCTCCCTGGGTGAATATCTGGAACGCCACGGCTACAGCACCGAATTCCGGGAGTGGTATCTGCTGCCCATGGCCGGTTGCATCTGGTCTTGCCCCACAGCGCAGATGCTGGCATTCCCGCTTTCCACTTTCGTTCACTTCTGCCACAACCACGGACTTCTGCAGGTGAGCGACCGGCCACAGTGGCATACCGTCAAAGGCGGTGCGCGGCATTACGTGGACAAACTGCTGCTCGGCATCCCGGACAAGCGCCTTGGCGATCCGGTACACGCAGTCACTCGCATCCGGGCAGACGACACATTGCAGATACGCATCGACAGCGCGAGCGGCAGCGAACTGTTCGACCATGTCGTATTGGCGGGACACAGCGATCAGTCATTGCGTTTGCTGAAAGATATAACGCCCATCGAGCGCGAACTGCTCTCGGCTGTGCGCTATCAGCCCAACCGCGCCGTTTTGCACACCGACGCTTCCTGCCTGCCCCGGAACAAAGCCACCTGGTCGGCCTGGAACTACCAGAGCCAGGGCGGGAACGAGCCGCGGGTTTGCGTGCATTACCTGATCAACAAGCTGCAGCCGCTGCCTTTCAACTCGCCCGTGATCGTTTCCCTGAATCCCGTCGACGAACCAGATTCATCCAAAGTGCTGGCCACTTTCGAGTACGCACACCCGGTGTTCGATACGGCAGCCATCCGTTCCCAACAAAGCCTGCACAAGATTCAGGGTCAGAAGAACACCTGGTTCGCCGGTGCCTGGACGGGTTATGGCTTCCACGAGGATGGCCTGAAATCGGGTCTTGCGGTGGCATACGAAATCAACAGGCTGACTTCCTGGGCACACCATGAATAGCCCGCAACTCTGCTTCGGCAGCGTCCACCATAGCCGCCTGCGGCCGGCGCGCAACAATTTCAACTACGGCGTGTTCTTCCTGCGCCTGCCTTTGCGCAGCATGGAAGGCCGCACGATGCCGACTGCATTGCTCTCGCGCAACCGTTTCAATCTGCTGTCGTTCCACGACCGCGACCATGGCGACGGCAAGCAAGCGCTGCTGCCCTGGATAGACAACATCCTCAAGCTTGAAGGCATCGCCGATGCCGACGGCGAGATGTGGCTGCAGACCTTCCCGCGCGTATTGGGTTACGTGTTCAATCCCGTGTCGTTCTGGTTCTGTCACCGCCGGGATGGCGCGTTGCGCGCCGTGCTGTGCGAAGTCAGCAATACCTTCGGCGAACGCCATTGCTATCTGCTGGATCGGCATGCCCCCATCGCGGATGGCGAGATATTGACCGCGCGCAAAGTATTCCATGTCTCGCCGTTCTGCCGGGTCGAAGGCAGCTACCGCTTCCAGTTCAAACGCAACCAGCGCATATCCGGCGAGATCACGCTGGCCCGCATCGACTACCACGATGCAGACGGTCCGCTGTTGCTGACCAGCATCACCGGCTCTTCGCGCCCATTGAGTGACCGCACCATCGTCCATGCGCTGGCGCGCTTCCCGTTGATGACCTTCATGGTCATCGCCCGCATCCATTGGCAAGCGCTGAGGCTTTGGCTCAAGCGCGTGCCGTTCCACCGCAAACCTTCGCTACCGTTAAAGGAACTCAGCAAATGAACACCCAATCCATCTTTGCAGGTTTGTCAGAGAGGCGCGTGACTTCAGGTGAACTGGACACGTCCCGCATTCCTGCGCATGCCCGCTTCATCCTGCAATTGCTCGCCAGGCTGAAGCACGGCGCACTGCACCTGGAGTTGCCCGACGGCCGGATCTCGCACTTTGGCGACAATTCCTATCCGGTGACCTTGCGACTGCATGATTGGTCGCTGTGCGAGGCCGTGCTCAAATCGGGCGATATCGGCTTTGCCGAAACCTTCATCGACGGCAGTTGGAGCACAGACAACCTGACCGGATTGATCGAGCTGTTCGTTCGCAACCGCGAGTCGCTGGAGTCGCTTATCTATGGCAAATGGTGGAGCAATCTCTTGTACCGCATGCGCCATCTGTTCAACCGCAACAGCCGCACCGGCAGCCGCAAGAACATCCACGCCCACTACGACATCGGCAACGATTTCTACCGATTGTGGCTGGATCCGTCGATGACGTATTCCAGTGCGCTGTTCAGCAATGGCCCCGCCGATAGCCTGCAGGACGGGCAGATTGCAAAGTATCGCCGCATCCTGGGTCAGCTCGCTGTGGCACCCGGCGCACGCGTCCTTGAGATCGGCTGCGGCTGGGGTGGCTTCGCCGAGATCGCCGCCCGGGAGAGCGGGGTTCAGGTGCGGGGACTCACCCTGTCTGCCGAGCAGCTGCAGTTCGCACGACAACGCCTGACGGATGCGGGGCTGGCGGAACAGGCCGACCTGTTGCTGATGGACTACAGGGACAGCGACGGACAATACGACGCCATCGCCTCCATCGAGATGTTCGAAGCGGTCGGCGAAGCCTACTGGCCGACCTATTTCGAGTGCGTCTCCAGAAACCTGAAACCCGGGGGACGCGCCTGCATCCAGACCATCGTCATCGCCGAGGAGCTGTTCGAACGTTACCGCACCGGCAGCGACTTCATCCAGCAATACATCTTCCCGGGCGGCATGTTGCCTTCACCCTCGGTGTTCCGGGCACAGGCCGAAAAGCAGGGGCTGCGCGTGGTCGATGAATTCGCGTTCGGGCGGGATTACGCCCGCACCCTGGCCGAATGGCGCGATGCCTTCAGGCAGAAACTATCCGGCGTGCGTGCACAGGGATTCGACGACCGCTTCCTGCGCACCTGGGAATTCTATCTGGCCTATTGCGAAGCGGGGTTCCGCGCCGACAATATCAACGTGATGCAGTTCACTCTTGAAAAAGCATGAGCACACCGCGCGCCGTCAGCTGTCGCAAGCTCGCCACCCTGTTCTGGCTGATGCTGTGCGCGTTGCCCGTTCATGCCGCCAACGATGGCGTACCCTCCCATATACAGAATGAATTGACCGGCGCACGCCTGTCCGGCCAGGGGAGCTTTCGCTGGTTCGGGCTGAAGGTATACGACGCCGCGCTATGGGTGGAAAAAAACGGATATAAAGCCGATGCGCCCACGTCAGCCAAATTCGTTCTCGATCTCGGCTACGCCCGCGACCTTTACGGCGAGCGCATCGCGCAATCCAGTATCCGCGAGATCAGCCAGCTCGGCTTCGGCACAGCCGGGCAGCGGGCTGCATGGCTGGAGAAGATGAAGTCGCTGTTCCCGGATGTGCATGCAGGCACACACATCAGCGGCGTCTATCTGCCGGCACAAGGCGCGCGCTTCTACCTGGACGGCAGGCCGCTCGGCGAGATGGACGACCCCGAATTCGCCCGTGCATTCTTCGCGATCTGGCTCGATCCCCGGACCAGCGACCCCGAATTGCGCAACCAATTGCTGGCCACGAGGCCATGAGGACATTTTCCTATCCGGCATTGTTGTCCTATGGCCTGTTCGGCCTGCCGCTGGCCCTGGTGGCGTTGCCGATCTACGTCTACGTGCCTCAGTTCTACGCTGCCCGTTTCGGGCTGTCGCTCACGCTCATCGGCACTGCCTTGCTCATCGCGCGCATCCTCGATGCTTTCATCGATCCCGCCATCGGCCTGTGGATAGACAGGCAACGCGAAGCCAGCGGTTATCGGCGTTTCATCCTGTTGTCGCTACCGCTGCTGGTATGCGGATTCATCGCGCTGTTCCATCCGCCACAGGATTCTGTCATTCAGCCCTTCGTCTGGTTCCTGCTCAGCCTGATGGTGGTCTATCTCGGTTTCAGCCTTGCCACCATCGCTTATCAAAGCTGGGGCGCGACGCTCACCCAGGAACGCTCTCAACGCTCGCGTCTGACAGCGGTGCGCGAGGTCTCCGGTTTGGTCGGCGTCATCATTGCGGCTGCCCTGCCCGGCTTCGCTGACCTCGGTTGGCTCATGCTCGTGTTCATCGCAAGCCTGCTTGCCACGGCGATCTTGTTGCTGCGTCATGCCCCCCGGCCGGAATATGCGCAGCCCCGCCTGACACAATCGCACGGTTCATTCGCCCCGTTTCGCAATTCGCGCTTCCGCTGGCTGTTTGCCGTTTTCATGCTGAACGGCATCGCTGCCGCGATCCCCGCCACGCTCTTCCTGTTCTTCGCCAATGACCGCCTGGGCTTGCCGCAATACGCGGGACTGTTTCTGGTGCTGTATTTCATCGCGGCAGCGCTCTCCATGCCGCTGTGGGTAGCCCTGGCAAAGCGTCACGGCGAACAGCGTGCATGGCTGATCTCCATGTGCCTGTCCATCGCCGTCTTTGTCTGGACTTATACCCTCGCGTCCGGTGCCGGGACGGGTTTTGCCCTGATCTGCATCCTCTCTGGATTCTCGCTCGGTGCCGACCTTGCGCTGCCCCCTGCCCTGCTCGCCGCGGTCATCGGGAAAGCCGGCCATATCGGTTCGCACGAAGGCGCGTATTTCGGCCTCTGGAGCTGGGCGACAAAAATGAATCTTGCGCTGGCCGCAGGTATCTCGCTGCCGCTGCTGGAACGGCTCGGGTATGTGCCCGGCACCACTGACGCACAAGGGCTGCAAGCCCTTGCTGCCGCCTATGCGCTGCTGCCCTGCTTACTGAAAGCGAGTGCCGCGGCGTTGCTGTGGCGCTCACCGCTTAACAACCTCTAACCTTCAGGAGAATCGTCATGACCTGGTACACGCACCTCTTCCCCCTCGCCGGCCTTTTCATGCTGACCGCATGCAGCACCACCGACGTCACGCTGTATGCACGCGAGAAGCCGGCGCTGGATCTTAAACAATATTTCAACGGCACCGTCGATGCCTGGGGCATGTTCCAGGACCGCGGCGGAAAAGTCGTCAAACGCTTCAAGGTTGTCATCCTGTGCAGCTGGAAAGACGACACGGGCACACTGGATGAAGACTTCACCTACTCCGACGGCAGCAAACAAAGGCGCGTGTGGACCATCAGGAAGAATGCGGAGGGCCAATACATCGGCACTGCGGCCGATGTGGTCGGTGAAGCCGTCGGCATCACCGCAGGCAACGCGCTGCGCTGGAAGTATGTGCTGGCATTGCCGGTGGGCGAAAAGGTCTACAACGTGAACTTCGAGGACTGGATGTTCCTGATGGACGACAAGGTGATGCTGAACCGCGCCGAGATGAGCAAGTTCGGCTTCAGGCTGGGCGAGGTCACATTGTCATTCAGCAAACGGCCATGAATCCCCGGATAAGACACTGGCATCGCCACCGTGTCTGGATCATCGGCGCTTCCAGCGGTATCGGCGCGGAGACTGCCCGCTTGCTGCTGGAGCGCGGCGCAAAGGTGGCACTGTCGGCACGCAACCGGGACGGCCTGCAGGCGATCGCCTCCAATGATTGTTGTGCCCTGGTACTGCCGCTCGATATCACCCGTCACGAGGATTTGATCGCCGCACGCGACCGGATACTGGAACGCTGGGGCGGCATCGATCTGGTGCTGGTGGTCGCGGGAACCTACAACAAGATGCGCGCCGACAATTTTGATCTTGCCGTGGCAAACAGGATCGTGGATACCAATCTGCGCGGCACGTTGAATTGCCTGGATGCCGTGCTTCCCGTCCTGATAGAACAGGGCCGGGGAGGAATCGGCATCGTCGCGTCCGTTGCCGGTCTGGGCGGCCTGCCGCAGGCGCTGATCTACGGACCGACCAAGGCTGCACTCATCAACCTGTGCGAATCGCTTTACCTCGACCTCCGCCCGCGCGGCATCGGCGTGTATCTGATCAATCCGGGCTTCGTCGCCACACCACTCACTGCCGGCAACGACTTCGCCATGCCGGCGCTGATATCCGCAACGACCGCCGCGCATGAACTGATACGCGGTCTCGAACGAGGGAAATTCAATATCCACTTCCCGAAACGCTTCACCAACTGGCTGCGCCTGCTACGGCTGCTGCCCTACCGCTGGTATTTCCGGCTGATCCACAAGGTGACCGGACTATGACTTATCAAGATGATCTTGCGCACTTCATCCATCTCTTCGAGACCTTGTCACAAGAGAATGTCGGCGCACTTACCGAGCTGTACACCGCCGACGCGTTCTTCAAGGACCCGTTCAACGAAGTACACGGGCAGACCGCGATCATCAAGATACTGGAACACATGTTCACCCAGGTCGATGAGCCCAGGTTCGTCGTGACGCGCTCCATCCTGCAAGGGGAAGACGCCTTCATCGTCTGGGACTTCCTGTTCCGGCTCAAGGATCGCGGACTCGCCGGACAGCGTATCCACGGCACTTCACATGTGCGCTTCGGGCCGGATCACAAAGTGAACTACCACCGAGATTACTGGGACACCGCGGAAGAGCTGTATGAAAAGATCCCCTTGCTGGGAAGCCTGATGCGCTTTCTCAAACGCAAAGTACAGGCTTCGTGACGCGACAAAGCAGTCATGCCGATATGCGCAACAATCCTTGCTTGCTTGCCGTCCGGACCTTACCGTTCAGAGATGGTCGGTGCCTTGCGGAAAGTGGTCTGGTCGTTCAGGCAATCGATCAGATAGCGCGCCGTGTGCAGGCGCGAGATCATCAGTGCCGGTTTAGGCTCGTTGTAATAGCTCTCGACCAGTGTCTTGAGTTTCTTGCCGTCATTCAGGAGCGCCGCACGCACTGCTGTCCAGTCCATGCCGGACCTGCGCAGCTCGGACTCCTGCGCATCGTGGTCCTGAAAGGTGTATTGCAGATTGGAGTTGCGGATCAGCCAGCGCATGACGAACACCGCGTCGTCGAACGAGTCGTTCACCCCGACCGAGCTCAGCACGACGATGCGGCGCATGCCCCGCTCTTTCATCGCCGCAAGACAGGTGCGTATCGACTGCGTCATGAACAGCGACGGACTGAGGCGCCTGGCCCACGGATTATCCGACGTGCGGTTGTTGTTCAGCGCACTGACCACCGCATCGCAGCCCGCGATGGCTTTCCTGACATCGTCTGCATTCATCGGCGAACCTTCGACCACCGTGAGCTTGTCCGACTGCACGGCGATCGCCGCCGCACTGCGTACCAGCGCGGCCACTTCGATGCCTTGCGACAAGGCATACTCAAGGATGTGGCGTCCGGTACGTCCGGTCGCCCCCAGCAACAGGATGCGCCCGGCCATGTCATTCCTTGGCCGCAGTGTCTTCCTGTTTACCTTTGCCGCACCAGCCGCGCATCCCGATCTGGAATTTCTCGCGCTCTTCCGGCGTCATGCTTTCGAGGCGGTGCTGATGCCATTTGCGATGCCCGCCGCAGTGCCCGCGGAATCCGCCGAACAGTATCTTGCTCAGCAGCAGCACGCCCATCGCCTGCAAATAATCGATCTCCCTGACGCCGAAGAACAATGTCGGCAGCAACCAGTTCCACAACGCCATCACCACCCAGCCCAGTGCCGCGACACCGGCCACCACCAATAAACCTATCTTCCAGCATTTTGCCTTGCAGTTCATTTCATCTCTCCTTGAATATCCAATTCGTCATGGCCGTTCGCAGGGTGGGCGCGCTTTGGGTGCCCACCCTACAAATCGAATTCGTCGTAGATCGTTTGCAGGCGGACCCGCAGATGCAGCACTGCATATCGCTTGCGCGCCAGCAGCGTGTTCACCGCCACGTTCTTTTCGGCTGCCAGTTCCTTGAAGCTGCGCCCGTCCAGTTCATGGGCGATGAATACGTCGCGCTGCTCCCTGGGCAGCTCTTCGAGCGCCGCATACAGCTCTTCCAGCAGCACCGACCGCGCATACGCCGCTTCCGGCCCGGCATCCGCCGACGGCAACACTTCTTCCAGCCAATGTCCGTCTTCTTCCTCGCCCGGCATTTCCGGCAATGCCACCTCGCGCTTCTTGCGAAAGCGGTCGATGATGCGATTGCGCGCCACGCGGAACAACCACGCACCCACCTGCTCTATCGGCTCGGGCAGGCGATAGGCTTCGACATACTCGAAGAACACGTCCTGCAGGATATCCTCCGCTTCATTCGCGTCCGGCACGCGCCGCCGGATGAAATTCCGCAGCCGCCCGCGCTCTTGCGAGATCGTTTCGGTGATGCGTTTGTCCTGTTCGGCCATCAGCGCATTCGCAGTCAATGTCGTATCCATGCCTGTGAAGACGGATCACGGATGGAAATATTGTCGTGTTGTGAAAAAAGCCGCAAAAAAGGTTGTCCTGCAGTCTGGGGGCGACAGGCGAAAGCAGTGTATTTTCAGTTTTTCTGCGAAGGGAAACCCGGGATACCCTGCAGATACTTTTCGCCGATCAGCTTGCTCTCCGTATGCAGGAACTCGAGGAAAGCCAACGCCACCACCGACAATTGCTTGTCTTTGGGGTAAGCCAGGTACCAGTGGCGCCGTATGGGGAAATCCTGCACGTCGAGAATCGCCAGTTCCTCGCTGTTGTGGTCCAGCGTGAGTGTATGGGCCGACAGCACGGCAATACCGAGTCCGCCCACCACCGCCTGCTTGATCGCTTCGTTGCTGCCGAGCTCCATGCGGATTTTCATTTTCAATCCGCGTTCGGCAAAAAACTGTTCGGTGGCCAGGCGGATACCGGATCCGGGCTCGCGTATCAGAAAGGGTTCGTCCACCAGGCGCTGTAGCGGGATGTTTTTTTCTGCAGCCAGCGGATGATTGCTTGGCGCCAGCACGACCAGCGGATTTTCCAGGAACGGCTCGACCTCGATGTCCATATCCCCGGGGGGCGTGCCGAGTACATAGATGTCGTCCTGATTGTCGGCCATGCGCTGCAACACCCGCTCGCGATTCGTCACCTTGAGCGACACATCGATACCGGGAAAGCGCTGGCAGAACAGGCCTAGCAGGCGCGGAACAAAATACTTGGCGGTGGTGATGACAGCCAGTCTCAGCTTTCCCGCCTTCACCCCCTTCATCTCCGAAACCAGCATCTCGAAGCGGGACAACCCCTCGAAGATCTCGCGACAGACCTTGAGCAGCTCGCGCCCCGAGTCGGTCAGGTAGATCCGCTTGCCGATCTGTTCCAGCAAGGGCAGCCCGACGATTTCGGTTAACTGCTTGATCTGTATCGACACTGTCGGCTGGGTCAGGTACAGCTCTTCGGCTGCACGGGTGTAACTGAGGTTGCGCGCAACCGACTCGAACACCTTGAGCTGGCGCAATGTCGCGTTTTTCATCATGTTCGTTTACTCAATAAACCATAGATATAAGTCTATCGTTTACATCGAAAATTACAATTATTATTTATGGTTGATCTTGTCTACAGTGGCGACACGCTCTTCTGAGCCATCAGTCTTCCATAGCGGAGGATATCTGTTCAACCTGAAAGAAGGAGATTGCAATGGCAGTCAAAACCTATAACGCCGGAGTCAAAGAATACCGGCAGACTTACTGGACGCCGGAATACACCCCGCTGGATACCGACATTCTCGCCTGTTTCAAGATCACCCCGCAGCCCGGCGTGGATCGTGAAGAAGTCGCTGCTGCGGTCGCGGCCGAATCATCCACCGGCACTTGGACCACGGTGTGGACCGACCTGCTGACCGACCTGGATTATTACAAGGGCCGCGCCTATCGCATCGAGGACGTGCCCGGTGATGATACCTGTTTCTATGCGTTCGTTGCCTACCCGATCGACCTGTTCGAAGAAGGTTCTGTCGTCAACGTGCTGACCTCGCTGGTCGGCAACGTGTTCGGATTCAAGGCGCTGCGCGCCCTGCGTCTGGAAGACGTGCGCTTCCCGATCGCCTATGTGAAGACTTGCGGCGGACCTCCTCAGGGCATCCAGGTCGAGCGCGACAAGATGAACAAGTATGGCCGCCCGCTGCTGGGCTGCACCATCAAGCCGAAACTGGGTCTCTCCGCCAAGAACTACGGCCGTGCCGTGTACGAGTGCCTGCGCGGCGGCCTGGATTTCACCAAGGACGACGAGAACGTCAACAGCCAGCCGTTCATGCGTTGGCGCGACCGCTTCGAATTCGTGCACGAAGCCACCTTGAAGGCCGAGCGCGAGACTGGCGAGCGCAAGGGCCACTACCTGAACGTGACCGCGCCGACGCCGGAAGAGATGTACAAGCGCGCCGAGTTTGCCAAGGAGATCGGCGCACCGATCATCATGCACGACTACCTGACCGGCGGCCTGACCGCCAATACCGGCCTGGCCAACTGGTGCCGCAACAACGGCATGCTGCTGCACATCCACCGCGCCATGCACGCCGTGCTCGACCGCAATCCGCACCACGGTATCCACTTCCGCGTGCTGACCAAGGTCCTGCGCCTGTCCGGCGGTGACCACCTGCACTCGGGCACCGTGGTCGGCAAGCTGGAAGGCGACCGCGAAGCGACGCTGGGCTGGATCGACACCATGCGCGACGAGTTCATCAAGGAAGACCGCAGCCGCGGCCTCTTCTTCGACCAGGACTGGGGCTCCATGCCCGGCGTCTTGCCGGTCGCATCCGGCGGTATCCACGTATGGCACATGCCGGCGCTGGTGACCATCTTCGGCGACGACTCCGTGTTGCAGTTCGGCGGCGGCACGCTGGGCCACCCGTGGGGCAACGCAGCCGGTGCGGCAGCCAACCGAGTCGCGCTGGAAGCCTGCGTGGCAGCGCGTAACCAGGGCGTGGCCGTCGAGAAGGAAGGCAAGTCCATCCTGACCGAGGCCGCCAAATCCAGCCCGGAACTGAAGATCGCCATGGAAACGTGGAAAGAGATCAAGTTCGAGTTCGACACCGTCGACAAGCTGGACGTGGCACACAAGTAAAAATGCAGGTCGGGCAGCGCGGAAGCGATGCCCGGCAATTCACACAACATTGGGTCACGGCAAAACCTGACCCAAGCTACGAAAGGATGGAATCATGAGCGAAGTAATGGATTACAAATCACGTTTGTCCGACCCTGCCAGCCGCAAGTTCGAGACATTCTCCTACCTGCCGGCAATGACCGCCGACCAGATCAAGAAGCAGGTGGAGTACCTGGTTTCCAAAGGCTGGAATCCCGCCATCGAGCATATCGAGCCGGAATACCTGATGGACTCCTACTGGTACATGTGGAAGCTGCCGATGTTCGGCGAGACCGACGTGACCAAGGTATTGGCGGAAGCCGAAGCCTGCCACAAGGCCAACCCCAACAATCACGTGCGCCTGATCGGTTATAACAACTTCAACCAGTCCCAGGGCGCGGCCATGGTGATCTTCCGCGGCAAGACGGTTTGATGCAGTTGACTCCTGCCGCGCCGGGTCGGGCGGCAGGATTTTTTACCGCGACCTGAGGTGTTTCGCATATGGACACAAGCGTCTGCAAGCCGGCCGCTTCTGCCTTTGTGTTGAACGATAGACGGAGACAAGAATGAGCGACATCATCCAGCAGTACCGTATCGAAAAGGAACCCTATTACCGCGCCGTCTCGGACGAGGTGGAACTGTTCGAGGCTGCCTACACCGTGCGCATGCCGATGATGCTGAAGGGCCCCACCGGTTGCGGCAAGACCCGCTTCGTGGAGCACATGGCATGGAAGCTGGGCAGGCCGCTGATCACCGTGGCCTGCAACGAGGACATGACCGCTTCCGACCTGGTGGGACGCTTCCTGCTCGACGCCAGCGGCACGCGCTGGCAGGATGGCCCGCTCGCGATCGCCGCCCGCCATGGCGCGATCTGCTATCTGGATGAGGTGGTCGAGGCGCGCCAGGACACCACTGTGGTCATCCACCCGCTCACCGACAACCGCCGTGTGCTGCCGCTGGAAAAGAAAGGCGAGCTGGTGCACGCGCATCCCGATTTCCAGCTGGTGATCTCCTACAACCCCGGCTACCAGAGCCTGATGAAGGACCTGAAGCAATCCACCAAGCAGCGCTTCGGCGGCCTCGACTTCAACTATCCCGAACACGCCGTCGAAACCGAGATCGTCGTGCATGAAACCGGCGTCAATGCGGAAACGGCCGGCAAGCTGGTGTCGATCGCCGAGCGGGCGCGCAACCTCAAGGGACACGGACTCGACGAGGGCATCTCGACGCGCATGCTGGTTTACGCGGGCAGCCTGATCGCAACGGGTGTCGATCCGGTCAAGGCCTGCCGCGTGGCGCTGGTACGGCCGATCACCGACGACCCGGACATGCGCGATGCGCTGGACGCGGCGGTGACCACGTTCTTTTGATCATGCGGGGCGCATTGGGCCGCACGGCGGCCGATCGGACCCGTATCACTTAATGTCTTTGGTGACGGAATAACCATGGCGATCAATCTCGAAGACTATCAGGAACTGCTCGACACGCTCTCGCCGGAGCTGCAGGAAATCCTGCGCGCAGCCTGGCCGGATGCAGCCAAAGTATTCAGCGCACGCGGCCTGGACAATTACCTGAAAGGCGCCGCCGCACTCAAGAGTCTCGGCAAGGGAGATGAGCTGGTCGCCACCTGGATCGACCACGCGCCGCTGGTCGCCAAGGAGATCGGCGAGGATGCCGTGCCGGACCTGGTGCAGATCGCACTGGCACTGGCCTCCAAGACCTCCGGTGCGGTGATTGAACTGGTACTCAGCACGGCGCCGACGGCGGCCAATCGCCTCGGCGATGAAGCGCTGTTCCGCGCTTACCTGCAGTTCCTCTCCACGCTGCTGGCACAGGCGCCGCGCGGCGTACGCCCGATGCTGGAGAACCTGGAAAAGCTGTTCAGCCAACTCACCCTGGGCGGATTGCGCCGCTGGGCGCTTTGGGGTGCGCATGCGCACCGCACCAATTATCCCGAACAGGCCAGCTACTTCAGCCTGCAGTCCAAGGAATCCCAGGCCATGCTGCAGAAGGAGCGCAAGGGTACGCTCTTCATCGATGTGCAGCGCCGCATCAACATGTATCTGCGCGCACTCTGGGCCAGGGACTTCTTCATGAAGCCGACCTCCGGCGACTTCGAGTCGCGCGAAGGTTATCGCCCGTTCGTGGAAGGTTATTTCATCCACCTGCCCGATGCGTATGATGATTTTATCCTCCCCCCAGGGGAACGTTCGGCCCCTCGCCCGCAAGCGGGAGAGGGTTCGGGTGAGGGATCCAAGATTCCAGGGCTCGAGCTGTACCGTGCCGCGGCGGCGCACAGTGCGGCGCATCTCGTTTACACGCGCGAGCCGATCTCGGCCGAGGCGCTCAATCCTTGGCAGATGGCTGTGATCAGCGTGATCGAGGACGCCCGCGTGGAAACGCTGGCAGCGAACCGGTTCCCCGGCCTCAAGAAGCTGTGGGTGCAGTTGCACTCCATTGAAGCGGGCCAGGGCGAGTCGGCCGGCGATTATCTCAACCGGCTGGCGCGCGCCCTGCTGGATGAAAACTACCAGGACAGCGACTCGTGGATCGCGCAGGGACGCGTCCTGTTCAAGCAGGCCGCGGATCGTCTCGACAGCAACCAGATATCCTGGGACATCGGCGTGCAGCTGGCGCACGAGTTCCGCGGCAAGCGTATCGCCTTCAACCCGCGCAGCGATGTGCTGACTGCACCCTACCGCGACGACAACCGCTACTTCTGGGAGTTCGAGGAGTTCGATTTCGACAAGGCGATGGCGGCCGGCTATGAAGCGCCGAAGCAGGTGCGCAAGCATGTCAGCCTGATGGAGTTCGCCAACGAACTCGATGTCGAGACCGCAGGCGACGATGCGGAAGAGATCTGGGTGCTCGGCACCGAACTTTTCCCCTACGAGGACATGGGCAAGTCGTACAACGAACTGGAGGGCAAGGAGCCGGTCTCCGAGCCCTACCACTATGCCGAGTGGGACTACCAGATCCAGCTCGAGCGCCCGGCCTGGGCCACGGTGCTGGAGAAGCGGCCCAAGGCGGGCGACCTGCAGCTGATCGACGACATCGCCGCACAGCACAAACGCACCATCGGCCGGCTGAAGTTCCTGCTCGATGCCCTGCAGCCGCAGGGCGTGACGCGCATACGCAAGCTGGAGGACGGCGACGAGCTGGACATCAATGCGGCGATCCGTGCCATGATCGATATCCGCATGGGGCAGCAACCCGATCCGCGCATCATGATGCGCTCGGTGCGCAAGGTGCGCGACATTTCGGTGATGGTGTTGCTGGACCTGTCGGAGTCCACCAACGACAAGGTCAGCGGGCAGGATTACAGCGTGCTGGACCTGCAACGGCAGGCCACGGTGCTGCTGGCGGACGCCATCCACAAGATCGGCGACCCGTTCGCGATCCACGGCTTCTGTTCCGACGGGCGCCACAATGTCGAATATGCCCGCTTCAAGGATTTCGACCAGCCCTATAATGAAGTACCCAAGTCGCGACTGGCGGGTATGAGCGGCCATCTGTCCACGCGCATGGGCGCAGCCATCCGCCATGCCGGGCATTACCTGAAGCTGCAGAAATCGGCCAAGAAGCTGTTGCTGGTGATCACCGATGGCGAACCGGCGGATGTCGACGTGCGCGACCCGCAGTATCTGCGTTACGACACCAAGAAGGCCGTGGAGGAAATGGCGCGCTCGGGCGTGACGACTTTCTGCATGTCGCTCGACCCGAGAGCGGACCAATACGTCTCGCGGATATTCGGGGCAAGGAACTACATGGTCGTGGACCATGTGGAGCGCCTGCCAGAAAAGCTACCGGCTCTCTATGCCGGCCTAACCAGATGACAAAGGATCGATCCATGCTGATTTCCGGATTTCGGAGAGACAGCTTTCGGTGCAAGCTAACTTCGCAAGGCGAAGTTAAGCGCAGCGGCCGAAACCAAAAGTTGCCAATGCTCTACGCAGGACTGACGAGATGACACTACAGACATATATCGGGATAGAACAGGACACCAATGCCGGCTTGACCCATCTGGGACGGCTCGTGCGCGATGCCTGGGTATTCGGCATCCTGCCGGAAACGGAAACCTGCGCGGGCTGGGATGCCGCACGCATGCAGAACCTGTACGAAAAGGTGTACGCCGCCTGGGAGCCCTATGCGCATCTGCCCAGCCGCTTGCCGGAAGACTTGCGCGAGCGCCATACGAAGTTGTATGCGGCAGCCATTACCACCGCGCGCGGCCAGGGATGGAATGCGGAGCTGGGCGAGGACGAATAGCAGCGGCGACGATCAGTCGCGTTGGGGAGCAGCGAATTTGATGACTCGTGCGACCCCGTCGAAGCGCCCCTTGGCGGCAAGATCGTTCAGTGCGCGCGGCAGCTCGGCCTGCAGGCGTGCCATGAGTCCGGCTGATGAAGGTTGATAGTAGACCGCCTCATAGGCAACCGGATCATCCAGCGAGTTGCGCTGTTGAGGACGGAAGTTGCGCCAGGCGATGTCGACCCAGCACTTTCGTTCGCCGTCGAGGAATACGAGTTCTTCCGCATCCAGTATCGCCAGGTATTGCATGGCGCGGATCGGGATGAACAGGCAGCCGGAGCTCGTGCGCGACAGCAGCGTATGCGCCAGGTTATAGGTTGCGGCAGGCAGGGATCGCGGCTCGCGCGCGAATTCCGGATTGCGGTAGCAGGTGATTTCCATGAACACCCCATGGGATGACAGACTGCAATAATTATCCATGTTTTTTTTGATACACAGGAGAACACGAATGACAAAATCAGCATCAGCGAAGACTTCTTCCAAAAAGCCGGCCGGAAAGATCCTGGTCGGCATTCTCACCGGCAGCCCCAATGACCTGCCCACCGTGGTCAAGGTGCGCGACACCCTGACCGAACTCGGCATCGCCAGCGAGATCGTGGTGGCCTCTGCCCACCGCACGCCGGACAAGGTACTGGCCTATATCCAGCGTGCGCACAAGGAAGACGTGCAAGTGCTGATCGGCTGTGCGGGCATGGCCGCCCACTTGGCCGGCGTGATCGCGGGCCACACCCGTCTGCCGGTGATCGGCCTGCCGCTTTCCGGCGGCGTCGTGTCGGGCCTCGATGCCTTGCTGTCCACAGTGCAGATGCCGCCGGGCGTGCCTGTCGCCACGGTGGCCGTCGACGGCGCGAAAAATGCAGCCATGCTGGCCGCACGCATCCTCGCGCTGAAGTTTCCCGCCATCGATACTGCGCTGGAAGCCGCGGCGAAAAAGGAACGCGCGCGCTACGACCTGTCCGCAGATGAAGCACTGGCTAAACTGAACGCCGGGAAATAAGGACACCGCCATGCCCCTCGTTCATCTGGCCGACATCGTCAATCACGCCCACCGCCACAATTATGCTGTGGGTGCGTTCGGCGTGGCCAACCAGGATTTTCTGGAGGGCGTGATGCAGGCTGCCGAAGACAGCCGGGCGCCGGTGGTGCTGAACCTGATCGCATCGCATTTTTCCAGCCATGATTTCGACCTGTTCGTACCGTCCGTGGTTGCGGTGGCGCGGCGGGCAGCCGTGCCGGTGGCGATCAACTTCGACCATGGCACCACCCAGGCATCTGCCGTGCACGCCATCGCGGCCGGCTGCAACGCGGTGATGGTGGACACCTCCATGCTGCCGTTCTCGGAAAATCTGCGGCAGACCCGCGACATCGTTGCCATGGCACATGCCTGCGGCATCACGGTGGAAGGCGAGCTGGGCTATGTACCCGGCGTGGAGGGAGAAAGCGCCGAGGAACATCCGGGCGAACTCGCGTACACATCCGCGGTCGAGGCCAAGGCATTCGTGGAGCGCACGGGCGTGGATTGCCTGGCAGTCTCGGTCGGCACGGTGCACGGACGGATGAAGGGAACGCCGAAGCTCGATTACAACCGGCTGGACAAGATACGCGAGGCGGTCGATGTGCCGCTGGTGATACACGGCGGCACCGGCCTCAGCGATGAGCAGTTCAGGCGGCTCATTTCTCACGGCATAGCCAAGATCAATTACTACACCGGCCTGGCCGATGTCGCAGGCCAGCGGATCAGGGAGAATGCGGCGGCCAATACGGGCGATGGCTACAGCGCGCTGATGGCCGGCGTGCGCGAAGCCGTAAGCGAGGAAACCGAACGCTGCATCCGCATCTGGGGCAGCGGCGGACGGGCGGCGGAAGTGCTGGCGCAGTGCCGCCCCTGGCAGGAAGTGGAACACATCGTCCTCTACAAGGCCGCCAACGAAACGCCTGGCATCGAGATCGCATCCATCATGCGCGAGGGCAAGGAAGCCATGCTGGCCATCCCCGGCGTGCGCAACATCCGCATCGGGCAGGCCCTGCAACCTGATGGCAAGTACCACTACTGCTGGTCAGTCACCCTGTCCAGCCAGTCAGCCATCGAGGTCTTCCAGAATCACGCGGCGCAGCAGAGCTTTGCCCGCAAGGTCTTTCTCTCTGTGGCGACGGAATGGATTGCGCTGGATTTCGCGGAGATTAATCCGCCGATGGCCTCGTTCACGGCAGCGCCGATCAAGCTGGCGGCCAGAGGCTGAATTGATCTTGTCGTGATCACGCCGATCCCGACTTACCTGGAAATAAGCCGATACAAAATATTTTCAGGTTCTCGGAAAAGGTCAAACGTCTCTCGCCAAGTGGGAATGAATGCTTTCTGGCGGTAATTGTTCAATGCAGACCTTCTTCTTTTCGGTCATAAGCGACATCAGTGGTTTGCTGAAAATGGTGCCTATTCTGTTTTCAGTGATGTCTGCATCCCATCCAGAAGCGGTCGTTGGTGAAAACTATTGTGCCCCCAACTCTTGTCCGACTGATGTCGTTGGGGAATCCGTCCCCGATAGTTTTGTCAGGGTTTATAGTAAACGGGGCATCGATGAATGGCTAATCCTTTTCTCACATCCAGCCGATTTCACGCCTGTCTATACAACTGAATTCATGGCTTTCGCCAAGCATTACCCGGAATTCCAGAAACTCAACTGCGATCTGATCCGACATCAAACATATCCGCTGCCAAGGATGTTCCGGTCGAGCATGCGACAAGCAATGAAATAGTGAGCATTCATTTGTTTATGATGCCTCCATGTTCTGGTTGAGAGCAAAGTCGCCAATTCCATTTGGACAACAGGTTCAAAATACACCTATAGCTCTTCGCGTGTCTACCCGTGGCAATACGTACCTGGGTTGGCAATACCTCAGTTGCCAGCATGCTATTGGTTTTCCTTTTCGCGGCGTATCATGACGCTTGCAACACACCAAGCATGCACCGCGCAACAATCCGACTGTACGGCAGGATTCGATCCTGCAGTCTTTGACGCAAACTGATCACAGGAGGTAAGCCCATCATGTCCAGCACTCATCAAGAAGCCCCCAATGAACTATCGGACGAAGTCAGGGAGATGCACCGCGCAATTGTGTCGCTGACGGAAGAGTTGGAGGCGGTCGACTGGTACAACCAGAGGGCGGATGTTTGCGGGGATCCTGAACTGAAGGCGATCCTGTTACACAATCGTGATGAGGAAAAAGAGCATGCTGCGATGCTCCTCGAATGGATTCGCCGCAAGGATCCTGCGTTTTCCAAAGAGATGAAAGATTATCTTTTCACCGACAAGTCCATCGCACACAAATAAACAAACGCAAAGGTCGCAACAAGTAGCGTTCATAGACTTCGACTCAACATCAGGGAGCCAAACGGTCGATCCCTGAAAGGAGTACAGGGGACTCAAAATGCTGTTCTATGTGATTGGGTACAGTCTATTGGGCAGCATCGGGGCCATCGCCGTCTCTGCGCTGCTGTTGCTGTTTCCGCAAGGCATCCGCCAAGGGCTGGTGCCCTGCCTGATCAGCTACGCGACCGGCACGCTGCTCGGCGCCGCCTTTCTGGGAATGATCCCGTCCAGTCTGAGCCAGGCCCCGGCGATAAATGTGCTGGCGACCGTACTGGCTGGCATGGTGCTGTTCTTCGTGCTGGAAAAGCTGGTGCTCTGGCGTCATTGCCATGAGGCGGAGTGCGAGGTACATGGCCGTGCCGGGCCGCTCATCCTGATCGGCGATGCATTCCACAATTTCGTGGACGGCGTAGTGATCGCCGCCGCCCTCCTTACGTCGATCCCTCTGGGCATCGCCACGGCATTGGCCGTGATCGCGCACGAGATCCCGCAGGAGGTCGGCGACTTCGCCATCCTGCTGGACAACGGCTATGGTCGCATGCGCGCCCTGCTGCTCAACGGGCTCTCTTCCGCCGCCACGTTGCCGGGTGCCGTCATCGCCTACTTCTGGCTGGGTGAAGCACACGAGGCGGTGCCATATATTCTCGCGCTGTCTGCGGCAAGCTTCATCTATATCGCGACTGCAGACCTGATCCCTGGTTTGCACCGGCAGATGACATTCGCCGCATCGCTGCGTCAGGTCCTGCTGTTGTTGGCAGGGATCGCGACGATCACATTCTTTCGCTTTGGAGGATGATCATGACTCTGCTTGCCGATACCGAGATCCGCGCGCTCAACGAGGTGCTTGATGATGAATACCACGCTTGGTCAACTTATGACCAAGTCATCGCAGACTTTGGCGAAACGCTGCCATTCAGCAACATCCGCGACGCCGAGGCGCGCCATATCGAGGCGCTGTGCGCCCTGTTCGCGCGCTATGGCCTGCCCGTACCAGCCAATCCTTGGACGGGGAAGGTGGAGCGCTATGCCAGCCTGCAAGCAGCCTGCGCAGCCGGTGTCGCAGCCGAAATCGCCAATGCGGAAATGTACTCGCGGTTGCTGCTCGTGACACAACGCCCGGACATCCTTGCTGTCTTGCTTAACCTGCAGGAGGCATCGCAACAGCGCCACCTGCCGGCGTTCCAGCGCTGCGCCAAGAGTGGCGCAGGGAACCAAGGCGGCTTGGGAACGCGACGTCATCGGGGCGGAAGGGGGCAGCCATGAGCACGATTGCGGAAAAGGGCGGGGCCAGCTTTCACGGCATCAAACTGCTGCTGTGCGAGAACCCGCTGCCGCCGATTGAGGCCGCCATCGCTGCGGCCCAGGCCGAAGTGGCGAACAGCAACTATTACACCGAACCGTATTCGGCACCGTTGCGCCAGCTCATCAGCGAACAACTTGGAGTGTTCGAACGGCTCATCCATATAAATGCCGGGTCCGAGCTGATCCTGCGCCAGTTGTTCGACCGCTTCGGCCAGCAGGTCCATCTGCTGACGCCGACCTATGTGCTGTTCCCTGAGGTCGCGCGCCGCTACACCGAGACCCGCCTGCAGCCCGAGCAGGATTTCGCATTCGATCTGGGCCAGTTGCAGATCCCGGACGGCACCACGCTGGTGGTCATCGTCAATCCCAACAATCCCAACGGCGGCATCTTCGACATGGCGCCCCTACCGGCATTGCTGGAACGTCATCCAGAGACGCGCTTTCTGGTGGATGAGGCCTTCATCGGGCTGGCCGGTGAATCCGTGGCGCAGCTCGTGCCGCATTATCCCAACCTGCTGGTGACCCGTACCTTATCCAAGGCGCACAGTTTGGCCGGCTTCCGCGTCGGCTACGGGATATTCCCGCAGGATATCGCCGACGATCTGAACAGCCACAACGATGCTTATCCGCTCGCCCGCCCCAGCCAAGCGGCTGCCATTGCCACTCTGTCCCATGAAGACCTCATCCATGAACGTTCCGTACGCTTGCGCGATTGGACCGAACTGCTGGCAACAGAGCTGCGCGACTTGGGGGTGCGCACCTATCCGACCCAAACCTATTTCTTCCTGGCGGACTTCGCACCGCATGATGCGGGCACACTGGCCGAGGAATTGCGTGCCCGCGACATACTGGTGAAACCGCTCAACGATGCGCGACTCGGCAAAGGGTTCATGCGCGTGACCACCGCATTGCCCGAGGACAACCGGCGCTTCATCGCGGTGTTGCGGGAGTTGCTGACGGCATAGGCAGAATGGCATGACGGAGGGGGTAACCGGGCCGCGCGGCTCGACAACCTGCAGATTTTTCATGATGACAGGGAGGTAGCCATGTACTCAAAGATTCTTGTGGCCGTGGACGGCAGCGACATTTCCACGCATGCACTGAAACAGGCGATCGCGCTCGCCAGAAATCTGAAGGCGCAATTGCGCATCGTTCATGTGGTAGACATGGGCTGGTTTCCAATCGCCCCGGAACTGGATGTCGATATCCGGATGCTCTCGGCGGCACGGCACGGCGTCGGCGAAAGCATCATTGCAGCAGCACGCGATTCGGCCAGGCAGGAAGGCTTTGAGGCGGAGACTGTATTATTGGAAACCGATACGCCGGTACAGCATGTGGCCGAGGCGATCGCCCAGGAAGCCCTGCGCTGGCAGGCCGGCATGATGGTGTTGGGAACCCATGGACGCCGCGGATTTAAACGACTTATTCTCGGCAGTGTGGCTGAACTGACGGCACGGCGTTCCGAACTGCCCGTCTTGCTCATCCCGTCACCTGAGCATGGGCGCTCGGACTGACTGGACGCTGCTTCCTAAGCTAAAGCGCTTAGCATCTCAATCGTTTACGACAATGACCGCTTCTGTGTGGAAAGCGGACTTCCCGGCAGCCTGTTCAGAATAATTTTCAGCAAAGCGATGATGTCTCTTACGGCCGAAGTGCGGAAGATCGCGCACACCTACGAGGATGCTTTCTACAAAAATACGCGCTGCAAGAACCAAAAAATCGGGGGTACCGAAGTCCCCCCGTGGTTTTCACAACTTTAATATTTTTGCTACTTTGGTTTTTTCACAACTTTATTCTAACGAAACACTCGAACGATTTACGCGAAGTTCTTCGCCGCGAATTCCCAGTTCACCAAGTTGTTGAGGAAGGTCTCAACATACTTGGGACGCAGGTTGCGATAATCGATGTAGTAAGCATGCTCCCACACATCGACTGTCAGCAGGGGCTTGCCTTCGCCGCTCTTCAGCGGGGTACCGGCCGCACCGAGGTTCACGATGTCCAGCGAACCGTCTGCCTTCTTTACCAGCCAGGTCCAGCCGGAACCGAAGTTGCCCACGGCGGAAGTCTGGAAGGCTTTCTTGAATTCGTCGAAACTGCCCCATTTCTTGGTGATCGCGTCAGCCAGCGCACCGGTGGGTGCACCGCCGCCATTCGGCTTCATGCAGTGCCAGAAGAAAGTATGGTTGGAAACCTGTGCGGCGTTGTTGTAGATGCCGCCGGAAGCTTTCTTGATGATGTCTTCCAGGCTGGCGTTCTCGAATTCCGTCCCCTTGATGAGGTTATTCAGGTTGGTTACATAAGCCTGATGGTGCTTTGCATAGTGGTAATCGAAAGTCTCGGCGGACATGTGCGGCGCGAGTGCTTCCCTGGGATAAGGCAGAGGGGGCAGTTGATGTTCCATGACAATCTCCTAGTCAATTTACTTAAAATGGGAATGGCGTAACCATCGGTGCGGAATATACCATACCTTTATGGTTGGGTATTATTCATCCGTGTATCCTACATGGTTTTCAGCATTTTAGAATCAGGCGGCACGCCGAATGTCTTACAATCCCCATCCATGAACGACACAAACAAACAGACTGGCGCAGCAAAGACTTCCCGCAACCCGATCAAGATCGTCCCTCTGGTAGAACGCCTGCGCAAACCTCAGTGGATACGCGCAAAACCCGGCACTGGACCGGGCTTCAACGAAGTAAAACGCCTGCTGCGCGACAACCAGTTGCACACCGTGTGCGAAGAGGCCTCCTGCCCCAACATCGGCGAATGCTTCAGCAAAGGCACGGCCAGCTTCATGATCCTGGGCGACGTCTGCACGCGCCGCTGCCCGTTCTGCGACGTGGCGCACGGCAAACCGCTGCCACCCGATGCCGACGAACCACAGAATCTGGCCCACTCCATCGGTATCCTCAAGCTCAAATATGTCGTCATCACCAGCGTGGACCGCGACGACCTGCGCGACGGCGGAGCACAGCACTTTTCCGACTGCCTCACTGCCATTCGCGCCTCCTCGCCCGATACCAAGCTGGAAACGCTGGTGCCGGATTTCCGCGGTCGCCTCGATATCGCACTCGACGCAATGGCGACCAGCCTGCCCGACGTGCTCAACCACAATCTGGAAACCGTGCCGCGCCTGTATTCCCTGGCCCGCCCCGGCGCCGACTACGCGCACTCGCTCAAACTGCTCAAAGAATTCAAGGCACGCTTCCCGCAAGTGGTCACCAAATCGGGCTTGATGCTGGGACTGGGCGAGACTGACGAGGAAGTGCTGGAAGTGATGCGCGACCTGCGCGCCCATGATGTCGAGATGCTCACGCTGGGCCAATACCTGCAACCCTCCGACGGCCACCTGCCGGTGTTGCGCTATGTGACGCCGGAGGCCTTCAAGGCATTCGAAGATGCCGCAAGGGAAATGGGGTTCTCCCATGCCGCCTGCGCTCCGATGGTGCGTTCAAGTTATTTTGCGGATATTCAGGCGGAACACGCCGGCGTTTGAAACGGCTTGCACGGCAATTGCGATCCTGACCGCAACCCTTCCGCGCAACGCGTCTAACCGGAGTCTTTCATCCTGAATCGGGTGGGATACGTCCGTTCGCCAACTCGCATCAGGCATCGCAGGCAGACAAAAAAACAGGGCGTGGTCATATCGACCACGCCCTTGGTTTTATGGACTCCTTGCAGCTGAATGTCAGGCTTTGACGTTGATGATCGCGCCTATCGTCTGACCGCTGGTATTCACGGTGGGCTTGGGCTGGGACGGAGGCTGGGTTTGAGCACTAGCTGCCGCCGCCTTTTTGGAATCGTCGCTGTCGTTGTCGTTCTCCACTTCAGCGGCTCGCTCAGCCGCGGTCTGCGGCTGGGGCTGCACCTGGGACACGTAGTTGCTACCTGCGTTCGCATTGGCCGGATTGACTACCATATACATCTCCTTTGGTCTGGTACTGACACTCTTCCGCGTGTCTACAGTTTTGATATCGGCAAGAATCAAGGCAACTTTAATGGTTTTTTATAGCCCATGGCAATTTTATGGTTTATCTATTCTTGCCAGAACGTTTCCCCTATTGATCCGGCACGCTTTAAACCTCATTGCCGTTCGTGCTGCACCCGCAAGGGGTAGGCCGTGGCTGTAAGGGGCATTCGCCCCGACAGCACACGCACAGCCTGTCGAAGCACAAGAATCCATTCACATTTCGACAAGCTCAATGCGAACGGATTCTTGGATAATGAGTGCCGGATCAATAATCGCAACGCAAAAGCCATCCATGCCGAAAGGTGTAAAATCCTGCAGCGGTCATATAAATAGACACACTCGGTCGACATAGCCACACAACAAAGACACGATGTGCTGCACGCAGGAGGATGGTGTCTCACCAGTATGTTGCACGCGCTTCAAAATCTCAGCCTGAAAGCCAAGGTGACCGTATTCACCCTGGGTCTGTTTCTGCTCTCGATCGCAGTGATCACTTACCAGTTTTCAGCCCACCTTGAACGGGAGATGGAGGTATCGCTGTCCAACCAGCAGTTCTCCGAAGTCTCGTTTGTTGCGGAAAGCATAGACAACGCAATCAAATTGCGCATCGACTCACTTGCATTGGTGGCCAGTTCGATTACCCCATCAATGATGGCGGATCGGGATCGCATCTTTTCCTTTCTGGAAGAGCGTAAAGCCATCAATAAACTTTGCACCCTGGGAGTCATCGTCATTTCCAAGGACGGACATGGCATTGCTGACTTCCCGCAGATTGAAGGGCGGGGGAATGCGGACTTCAGCCAGAATGATTATTTTCGCCAAGCGATGGCAACGGGCAAGCCTTCTATTTCCAGACCGAGTATCGGGCGTTTCGTACAAGACCCGCGACTGGTCATCGCCGTACCCATCTTCGACAACAGGCAACATGTCATCGGAGTATTCGCGGGCGTCAGCAGCCTGAGCAGCAGCAGCCTTTTGAGCAACTTCGACGGCAAATCACACCCCAATAGCAGTGCCTACCTGATCATTTCTCCCCGCGACAATCTGTTCGTCACCGACACTGAAAATCTGCGCACACTGAAACCATTACCCGCACCGGGTATCGACAAGATGCATGACCGTTACATGAACGGATATGAAGGTTCCGGCATCACGGTCAATACCTACGGCGTCGAAGAACTCACTTCGTCCCGGAAAATCCCCAGCACAGGCTGGTTCGCGGTTGCGCGCCTGCCAACTTCCATCGCATTCCAACGTATCGCGCACATCCGCAACGAAGCAATTGCTACCGCAAGTGTCGTTTCCCTGTTCACCATCGCGCTGCTCTGGCTATTCCTGCGTCATGAACTTTCGCCTCTGTCGCGCTCGGCCGAACTGGTCGAACAGCTCGCCAACGGGGTCATTTCCCCTTTGCGCCACATTCCGCTGGAAGGCAGCCCCGAGATTCGAAAGATGCAGGCAAGCTTCAACCAATTGCAGGAACGGCTCCTGAAAGACGAGGTCGACCTGCTCGCGGACAAGGCACTGTATCGCTCCATGTTCACCAACAACTCCGCCGTCAAGCTGCTGATCGACCCCAGGGACGGCACGATCGTGGATGCCAACCCCGCCTCCGCGGCCTACTATGGGTGGCCGGTAAAGACATTGCGCGGGATGCGCATCACCGACATCAACATCATGGAACCGGATCTGCTGAAACAGGAGATGGAGCTCGCCCTGCGCGAACAGCGCCAGTTCTTCCGCTTCAGGCATCGTCTGGCCTCGGGCGAGGTGCGCGATGTCGAAGTGCATTCCGGGCGTGTGGAATACCGCGGCAGGGATCTGCTCTATTCCGTCATCAACGACGTCACCGACCGCGAACAGGCACTCCAGCGCGAACGGATACGCGGCGAGGTTCTGGAGATGCTGGCTCGCGGCAGGGAACTGGGCGACATCCTCGACGCCATTGTGCGTCAGGTCGAGTCCGAGCAGCCTCAGGTGCTGTGTTCCATCCTGCTGCTGGACAAGGATGACAGGCATCTGCACATCGGCGCAGCGCCGAGCTTTCCTGATTTTTTCAACCAGGCGGTGCAAGGCTTCGAGACAGGCACAGGGCGCGGTTCCTGCGGCCACGCAGCCGCCACCGGCGAACGCACCATCGCCGCCGATATCCGGAACCACCCCAACTGGGCGCCATACAAGGAACTGGCCGCCCAGGCCGGTCTGGCCTCGTGCTGGTCGGAGCCCGTGTTTTCATCCAAGGGAAGGGTATTGGGCACGCTGGCGTTATATCAGCATCAACCCGCTTCGCCGGATGCGGCACAGATTCTTCTCATCGAGGAGATGGCGAAGATCGTTGGCATCGCGGTCGAACGAAAACTGGACGAGGAGAACCTGCAACTCGCCTCCACCGTGTTCCAGGCTAGCTCCGAAGCCATCGTCATCACCGATGCGAACAACAGGATCATTGCGGTCAATCCCGCTTTCACCCGCATCACGCAATACGATGCCGTCGAAGCGGTGGGGCGCGATCCCAAGCTGCTCAGCTCCGGCCAGCAGGGCAAGGAGTTCTACCGCGCGATGTGGTCCACCATCGAGACATTCGGCAGTTGGCAGGGCGAGATCGTCAACCGCCGCAAGAACGGCGAGATCTATTCCGAATGGCTGACCATCAACACCGTGCGCGACGAAAGCGGAGCGGTACGGCAGCGTATCGCCATCTTCTCCGATATCACCGACAAGAAACGCAGCGAAGAGATCATCTGGCGGCAAGCCAATTTCGACGTGCTCACCGGACTGCCAAACCGCCGGTTGTTCCATGACCGCCTGATGCAGGAGCTGAAGCGCGAAGAACGCGAACAACACTCAATGGCGTTGATGTTCATCGATCTCGACCACTTCAAGGAGGTGAACGACACGCTGGGACACGAGGCAGGCGACAATCTGCTGGTCCAGGCCTCCAAGCGTATCGCCGGCTGCATCCGCGAATCGGACACGCTGGCGCGGCTGGGCGGAGACGAATTCACGATCATTCTGCCCGGACTGTCCGACCCCAAGCGCCTCGGCACACTGGCCGACACCATCCTTCAGATCATCGCCCGACCGTTCATGATCGGCGAATACACATCCTATGTCTCCGCCAGTATCGGTATCACCTTGTACCCGCAGGATGCGGACAACCTGACCTCGCTATTGAAGAACGCCGATCAGGCAATGTACGTCGCAAAAGGCAAGGGGCGCAACCAATACAGCTACTTCACTTCTTCCATGCAGGAAGCCGCGCAGACCCGCCTGCAGCTCAGCAACGATCTGCGGAAGGCACTTGATGGCGGACAATTCGAACTCTACTATCAACCCATCATCGACCTGGCTTCCGGGCAGCCCGCCAAGGCGGAAGCGCTCTTGCGCTGGCATCATCCCAGACTCGGCCTGGTCAGCCCCACCGTATTCATTCCGCTGGCCGAGGAGATCGGCCTCATCAACAGCATCGGCGACTGGGTGTTCCGTCAATCCGCGCTCAAGGCCAGACAGTGGTGTTCCAGCGGCAACCGCCGCTTGTCCGCCATGCAGATCAGCGTGAACAAGTCGCCGCGCCAATTCATCACGGGCGAAAACAACCTGGGCCTGCTCGATTGGCTGCGTGCACTCAACATTCCGCCGAGTTGCATCGTGGTGGAGATCACCGAAGGGCTGCTGATGGACGACCGCGTCGAGGTGCAGGAAAAGCTGCTGGCCTTCCGCGATGCCGGCATCCAGGTCTCGCTCGACGATTTCGGCACCGGCTATTCGGCGATGTCCTATCTGCAACGCTTCGACATCGATTACCTGAAGATAGACCAGTCCTTCGTGCGCAACATGGTGCAGAACCCCGGCGATCATGCCATCGCCGAGGCGATTATCGTCATGGCGCACAAGCTGGGCATGAAAGTCGTTGCGGAGGGCGTGGAGACTGTCGAACAGCGGGATTTGCTGGTGGCCGCCGGTTGCGACTTCGGGCAGGGATACCTGTTCGCCAAGCCGATGGCGGCAGAGGACTTCGACCGCTACCTGGAAAGCAGCGTCACCGTTTAGTCGTTCACCCGGCCGCGCAACGATTTGGTTGCGCCGCGCCTGACTTTATTCTCGACGCGCTTTTTCTGCGCACTGCGGGAAGGTTTGGTCGCAACGCGAGGCTTCGGTCTCACGGCAACCGACAGCAACAGGGCTTTCAGGCGACGCAATGCTTCGTTGCGGTTCTGTTCCTGGTTGCGGTATTCCTGTGCCTTGATGACGACCACGCCGTCTTTGGTGATGCGCTGGTCATTGAGCTGCAGCAGACGTTCCTTGAATTCGGGCGGCAGCGATGAAGCTCCGATATCGAAACGCAGATGCACCGCGCTCGACACCTTGTTCACATTCTGGCCACCGGCGCCTTGCGCGCGCACGGCGGTCAGCTCGATCTCGCGTTCGGGGATGATGACGTTGTGGGAGATGTACAACATGGCCTAATTTTTTGGAAACTTCACTTGGGCATCAAGACAACCACATTCCCTCTCCCGCAAGCGGGAGAGGATTAGGGTGAGGAGCGTTGAGTGATAACTCATTCTTTGCATCGCATAGCCCCTCATCCCCCCCCCTTCTCCCGCCTGCGGGAGAAGGGAGAAGTATTCCCGAACAGCCCTATTCACCCCAACACCTGTATCAGCACATCGCCCAGCGTCACCACCTGCCCAGCATGAATCTTGGCGGTCTTGCGCAGTTCGACCTGACCGTCAACGGAGACCACGCCCTCCGCCACCAGCGCCTTGCCCGCACCGCCGCTGTCGCACACGCCGGCGAGCTTGAGCAGGTTGCATAGCTCGATGAACTCACCGCGTAGCTGGAATTCAAGTTGTTGCATAAATGCCTTTTCCTTCATGTAGGGTGCGCTCGCGCACCAGCAATCTAAAGAGTATCGGCGGTCCGGTGCGCAAGCGCACCCTGCACATTACTCGCCGAAACTCCCCGACTCATTTGCGACGCCGCCCCAATCCGCCGGATACATCCCTTGCTTCGCATAACGATGAAACGTTGAATACGGCCAATCGCCTGCGTTCGCGGCACATCCATGTTTCACCGGATTGTAGTGGATATAGTCCACATGCCTCGCGAAATCAGCTTCATCGCGAATCAGGTGCTCCCAGAACCGTCGTTGCCACAAGCCTCCTTCGCCGCGCTTTTCTCGCGATGCCGAAAGATATTGCTGCGGAAACCATGTTGCGCAATCGCGTGTGACTTGCTGCTTGATGAGCGACCAGCGCAACGAGAAATTATTATCGCCAGGCGGCAATTGCCAGACCGCGTGCAGATGATCCGGCATCAATACCCAAGCGGCAATCTCGAACGGCAATTCCGAACGCACGCGATTAATGGCATCGCGCAACGCTGCGCGACAACGCGAATCGGTCAGCAATGGCTGGCGGCGATGAGTGACAACAGTAAAGAAGTACGTGGCACCGGGGATGTTGGCACGGCGGTATTTCGGCATGAATGAACTCCTGGTCGAATGCGATTAACCCACGAATCCCACGTAGGGTGCGCTCGCGCACCATTAAGCTTTGGTGCGCAGGCGCACCCTACATCCTGCTTGCCCCACCGCAGGTGCGCTCGCGCACCATTTTATTTCTCCCGCACATCTGGTGCGCAAGCGCACCCTGCATTTGCATTACAGTTTCACTGCGTGTTCACGCGTGGTATGAAACACGACCTTGGGCCACCGCTCCTGCGTGAGTTTCAGGTTGACGTTGTTCGGTGCGAGATAAGCCAGGTTGCCCGCCGCATCGATCGCGAGATTGTGCGACAGCGCCTTCTCGAAATCGGCGAGTATCTTCTTGTCGTCGCAGGTTACCCAGCGGGCGCTGGTGGTGCTGGTGCCTTCGAACATCGCATCCACGCCGTACTCGCCCTGCAACCGGCTGGCCACCACGTCGAACTGCAGCATGCCGACCGCACCCAGGATCAGGTCGCCGCCATCCACCGGCTTGAACACCTGCACCGCCCCTTCTTCGCCCAGCTGCTGCAAGCCCTTGTGCAACTGTTTCACCTTGAGCGGATTGCGGATGCGCACCGAACGGAAGAAGTCCGGTGCAAAATACGGGATGCCGGTGTACTGCAACACCTCGCCTTCGGAGAAGCTGTCGCCGATCTGCATGTTGCCGTGGTTGGGCAGGCCGATGATGTCGCCCGCGTACGCCTCTTCCACCTGCTCCCGGCTGGAAGCCATGAAGGTCACCACATTGGATACCCGTATCTCGCGGCCGATGCGCAGATGCTTGATCTTCATGCCGCGCTCGAAATGGCCGGAACACACGCGCAGGAACGCGATGCGGTCGCGGTGGTTGGCGTCCATGTTGGCCTGGATCTTGAACACGAAGCCGGAGAACGCCTGCTCGTTGGGATTCACACGGCGGATAGTGGCATCGCGTTCGATCGGCGCGGGTGCCCAGTCCAGCAGCGCGTTCAGGATCTCGCGAACGCCGAAGTTGTTGATCGCGGAACCGAAGAACACCGGCGTCTGCTTGCCGTCGAGGAAGCGTTGCAGATCGAACGGGTGCGAAGCGCCGTGCACCAGTTCCACTTCCATCTTGAGTTGCCCGATCTCCAGCGGGAAACGCTCGGCCAGCACCGGATTGTCGATGCCCTTGATGACCTCGACCTCGCCGTCGGCACGTTCCTCGCCCGGCGTGAACAGCAGGATCTCGTCGCGCAACAGGTGGTACACGCCGCGGAAAGTCTTGCCCATCCCAACCGGCCAGGTCACCGGCGCGCACTGGATCTTCAGCACCGACTCCACCTCGTCCAGCAGTTCCAGCGGATCGCGCACCTCGCGGTCCATCTTGTTCATGAAGGTGATGATGGGCGTGTCGCGCATACGGCACACGTCCAGCAGCTTGATGGTCTGCGCCTCCACGCCCTTGGCTGCATCGATCACCATCAGTGCCGAGTCCACAGCGGTAAGCACGCGGTAGGTATCTTCGGAGAAATCCTGGTGGCCGGGCGTATCGAGCAGATTCACCACATGGTCGCGGTACTCGAACTGCATCACCGAGCTGGCGACCGAGATGCCGCGCTGCTTCTCGATCTCGAGGAAGTCGGAGGTCGCGTGGCGCCCGCTCTTGCGCGCCTTCACGGCTCCGGCGAGCTGAATCGCGCCTGAGAACAACAGCAGTTTTTCGGTGAGTGTGGTCTTGCCCGCGTCGGGGTGGGAAATGATGCCAAAAGTGCGGCGGCGCGCCACTTCGCGCGCGATCTTGTCGCGCGGGACGGCTGCAGGTTCTTTCGGTGTCTGTTCTGTATCAGCTGACATGGTGCTTGCCTGTGAAAAAGGCCGCAAGTCTAATGGCTTGGAGGGGGAATGTCTAACCGGGTTTTCGGGTAAAGCCAGCCAAGCGCAGACGATTTGTTGATTTGCCCCACACCACCCCACGGCGCTGCGATTGATGCAGATATGCCATCAGGTCGCAGGCGACGCAACTGAATTCAACTCACATGACCATAAGATAGTTGCGAATGGCTTCTTTGCAGCGGCGAAAACCAGGAACAGACTTAAGTTATCCGCCAGGAACAGCAGTCAGCGGACATCCGGCAATATGGGCAGGTCATCGCCATCAAGCAAATCAGGGCCGACATTTGTACATCTTGAATGCCCGCTTGCCGTATTCAGATGACTCACCCTTCACGACCGTATCTGCCCCTGCATCAACAGCTTCATTGCGTGCCAATTGATACAGATTTGCTTCTACGTCCTTCTCAATTCGATACTTGGCAAAGACGCTAACGATGACAGTCCCCTTGGACTGACAGCTGGCAACCTGGTTTGCTTCCGCCAGAGTCACTTGATCCGCTCCTTCGTGCACCCCGATGAAAATGTTGTTTGCACATCCGCTCAACCCGGCAAACAATGGCACGATGACAACGATAGCTGATATTCCTTTTTTAAACTGCATGGCAAACTCCTGATAGTCGCTTCAAAAAACATTAGATCCGATATGAGTGCTAGACGGCAATGCCGTTAACCAGAATGCACGTCAACAGAATCGCGGCGCACTTTATAGCAAATTGGAGGGAGAGATTGGAGAAAAATTGAATGGCTGCATGGGTCGGGCGATACATGTCTCGGGTGGCTTCTATCATGCAGTCTACCAACTGGGTATGATTGCCGAAACTAGTCAGAAACGGTCGCTCGACACTGTCGTCTAATTAGTTAGCGTAAGTCGGGTTCACCCTAAAGGGTACGAGAGCGCAGCGTAACCCGACACAAATTCGAAACAACGTCGGGTTACGCGATGAAACCGTTAACCCGACCTACGGACTGTCGTTCATGAAGTGCCGGATGTGCCACGTCGTCTTTCGAATATGCTTCTCTGAAGCAAATACCAACAAAATTGCTTAGACAATTTTATCGGTGCAATCAATCATCTGGTAGGATAAAGAGGGAAGAACATCAACAACAAATGAAGATAAAGGCAAAATAAATATGGTCAAGCTGGTTTTAGGGATATTGGTATTGTGTAGTTTCGGAATTTCTTGTTCAGCAACGGCTGGTCAAGATAGTGGTGTATATATCTATGGTGCAGCAGGCCAATCCCAGCAGTCATCAATTACAAAGGATAACCAAGATGCATATATGCTTTTTCTTGGATACCAATTTAATTCAAATTGGGCCATCGAAGGAGGCTATGTTGATTTAGGGGCATCAAGCTACTCGGGTAACGTATCAGTTGGCGGGGTAACAGGAACAGCGAACTTTGACCTTCCCCCGAAAAATAGTCTTCCAAGAGTGGCGTAATATTAACGTTACTTTTGAAAGGAAAGAAGATGAAGACTATACCGAAGCGGGAATACACACCCGAATTTAGGGAGTTGGCAGTCAAACGTG